>Ga0315312_1000273_pt1 | contig 73126 bp, 69 predicted proteins | sample TDP7_MG_FD_203629 | JGI IMG/M metagenome (GOLD analysis project Ga0315312, IMG submission 203629) | Freshwater sediment microbial communities from Lake Towuti, South Sulawesi, Indonesia - TDP7 | ecosystem: Environmental > Aquatic > Freshwater > Lake > Sediment | place: Indonesia: South Sulawesi... | reverse complement strand
AATCCCCGCAGACTCTCTGACAACCTTAGGAATCACAATCTGCCCTTTCTGTCCGATTTTTCTCCGCAGTTTCATTCTAACCACTAGGAATGAAATTGTTAAACTTATAATTTAAACTTTTTCACACTCACTATTCTGACAAACCCCACGAAGTAAGGAAGGAATCATCATACGTCGTAAGGCTTAGGACGAAAAGGGAAGAAATGGATCGGCTTTCCATATGGTGAAGAAACAGCGACGTACACGCATACTGAATCTACAAACGTTTCTTCTTGAAGAGGAGTCCATCTAAAAAAGAGAGTCTTATTCTCTTTTAACAGAATTGATTTTCAGAATTCTTTCCGCTATAGCCAACGGAATGTTCATTAGCTTTGAGACAAAACGTCATGTTCAGTTAAATATAGAGGTATCACTAGGTATCGCCGGTCGCCGGACTCCTTTTATGCACCAGCAGAATAACCGGTCGATACTTAAGCGGCTTAGAACGTGGTTAGATGAGTTAAGTTAGAGCGGATGGTAATGACTTGTCAAAAGGGATTAGGGGTGAGTCTAACCGCCTCTTTAGTGGCGTATTTTGGTTTCCGTACGGTTTTGGCTAGTTTTTCCATGAATGGGTGCATGTTCTTATGTCTCCTTTCCATGCTCTTCCACGCTCTCTTTGCTGGAAAATGGCGTATACATCCTTGGAAACTTTCATAACCGTTTCAGGGTACCCAACATATACCTAATGAGATTGATGTTTCTATAAAGCTGGCACCACGAACAACTCCAACCCTTATTTTAAACGCCTTTTAAAGAGGAGTTTCAAAATATTGAAATGTTGAATGACGCGTTTATCAGAGGCTTTCAATTGTCGTATAAACCCATTAGAACAGCTCCAGCCGCGAACTTACACCGTTTATGTGTCTCTTCGGCTGTGGGGTATTTCCTTTTGTAGTTGCGTGAGTTTACGCTAATCCTCAAACCCGGTAAAAACTCATTTTCCCTCAATAAAATTTTGCATCTTCGAATTGACATAATTTTGTATAAAAAATACCCTGTTTACGATCGTATACTCTTTGTTGAACGAGAGATTAACCTTTGTATACGAACGTCTCTACAAAAATGATATCTTATTTTTGCAACAATAACAAAATTAACAGGTTATTAACGTGTCAATATAGAGTTGGGAGGGACGTTGCCAGCGCGCGCGAAAGCATTGTCTGCGCTAGTTGTTATTCTTGCGGTAAGCGTTAGTCTTGGCATGATGTCGATGAGGTTTGAGAAGGCAGGTTCTGAAGAGCCCACCGCGTGCGCCCAAGCAAAAAATCAGACTTTTTACGTCGCTCTAGATGGTGATGATGCAAGTCCTGGAACCATAAATCAGCCTTGGCGCACTATTCAACGTGCTGCAGACACGTTGGAACCTGGCGATATGGTCTATATTCGAGGTGGGGTTTATGAGGAATACGTGGAGCTTTCCCAAGGAGGAAACTATGGAAACTACATTACCTACGCTGCCTATCCAGGGGAGACTCCCATATTGGACGGGGAGAACGTTGACTGGAAGTATGGCTTCAACCTGGGACACGAATACTACATCAAAATAGACGGGTTAGTGATCCGAAACTGGGAGGGCTTTGGAATCGTGTCTTGGACTCAAAGCGACCACATCGTCATCAAAAATGTTGAGATATATAATACAGGCTCTGCCATACGGCTGTTTGACCACCACGATGACTGGATTGTGGAGAACGCGTACTTACATCACAATTCCCTCATCGGATTTGACTGTGCCCCAGGTCCGGGCACCAACATCGTGCTACGAAATGTCCAGTCCATGTACAACGGTGTCGGAGGCGACACAGCGGCCGACGGGTTTGCCTTTGAAAGCGGCAACAGTGTTCTCGTCGAAGACTGTGAAGCATCGTACAACGGTGGCGACGGTTTCGATTTTAAATCCGATGGGACGCAGCTGGTATGTGTTGTTGCCCACGATAATGGCCGCAATAACATTAAACTTTGGGGCAAGAACAGCCGTTTGATCAACGCCCTCTCCTATGACAGCGGGCTAACGAATCTGGTGTTGGCGGAGGGGGGCAGCTACCACGTCATTAACTGTCTCGTCGCGAGTCAAAGTAGTTACGGGTACCTTGCCACCTTGGGCGGTTATGACACTCTAACCCCCACCCCAGTTGTTCTCTACAACAACATCTTCTATAACGACAATCCGGTCATGGGTGGGACCACAGTTTACTTTCCAGCGGGTGCCATTCTCACGGCGGATAACAACATCTACTGGAACCCTTTTAGAACCGACGCTGTAATCTGTGCCGAATTCGCTGGCGGCTGCTTCAGTAGCGATGACATCAAGGACGGAACTTGGTATGCCTCTTCTGGGTCTGACGCCAACAGTGCTTATGGGAATCCTCTTTTTGTCGATGCAAAGGGTAAAGACTTTCACTTGACGGCTGAGAGCCCCGCGGTGGACGCAGGCAATCCTGTCGTTGCCCCCAACAGTGATTTAGAGGGCATCTCTAGGCCTCAGAAGGGTGGTGTGGACATAGGTCCATATGAGCTGAGCCAAACGTCTAACAACCCACTGACCTTAGTTATGGAGCTTGACACGAACAAATACAAGGCTGGACAGCAAATGAACATTGCCCTGAGATTAACCAATGGAGGCCACTCGGAGGTTGTTCTCGTTTTCCCCACCTCCCAAACGTTCGACTTTCAGGTGCTTGAAGAAAGTGGGAGGGAAGTGTACAAATGGTCCTCTGAACGCTTTTTCCTCGCCGCGATAACTACAGTTACGCTGAAGCCAGGTGAAACGCTTGAACGATCCTTAACTTGGGCGATTGATCTTGAACCTGGCTCATACCTAGTCATAGGAATGACGACCAGCTTCACGGCCGACGGAAGCTCAACAACCCTACAGACCCCGAGAACTGTTATTCAGGTGACCTCTTCAACTGTTGAATATCAAGAGGGGAAATGAAACATTGATTAAGAGAGTGATAAAACGAACTTTCTTAATCGCATTCTCTGTACTATTAGTCACTAGCACCTTTATGCAATTCACAGCAGCTATAAGGATGGCTATGTCGGAGACGAAGAAGCTCAGCATAGCGGATGTAAACAGCTACGTCGTGTACTTTGGAGCTGGCGATTTAAGTCAAAACAACCTAAAACTGCATCACTTTGACTTGCTGATTTTAGATCCGGACGAGTGGAGCAAAGGACACGTTTCGTACTGGAAAGAAGATGGGAAAATAGTTGTAGCTTACCTATCGATCGGCACAGCTGAGAACTGGCGTTGGTACTGGCCTCTGGTGGAGGAAAAGTGGAAGATAGCCCCCGTGGATGAATGGCCAGGGGAGTGGTACATAGACTGTAGGAAAGTAGGGTGGCGGAAACTTATCCTAAACAGGGTCATTCCAAAGATTTTGAGCAAGGGATTTCACGGGCTATTCCTAGACAACATAGACGTGGCGGAGCTCTACCCGAAGACGGCTTCGGGTGTCGTTAGGTTGGTTAGAGAAATCAAGTCAAGATATCCGAGCATAATCTTGATAGCGAACAATGGATTATGTGTGATGTCAAAAATATGGAAAAATCTGGACGGACTGGTCAAGGAGGACGTTTCAAGCACCTATGATTGGAACGCTGATGATTACGTTAAGGTTCCTCTAGACGAGAGCAACGCTCTGCTAAAGATATTAGCAAGCTGGAAGAAAAAGGGCTTAGAAATATTCGTCTTAGACTACGCTGTGACCAAGAGCTTAGCTAAATACGATTATGAGAGAGCGAGGAGATGCGGTTTGATACCCTACGCAGCGAACATAATGCTCGATGAAATATACGTTTGGGAATCGAATTCATCGTGTGATGATAATTATGTCATAACGTCCTACTGGACGGTGCACGAGAAATTCTACAGCGGGGAAAAGATCGCCGTCAAGGACGGTGAGGGCGAGTTCCTTGGCTACTATAGACTAGACTTCATAGCCGACGTGAAGGTTGAAGGGTGGGGCAAGGGGGACGGCGCTGGAAACGATGGAGAATACCTGGGCTACGATCCATCTAGTGGCTTCATGAAAAGCAAAGAGCCACTAGACGCCTATGGGCAGCCACTAATCCCGTGGCTGACGGTCTCCGCCGACCCATCAATCCCAAAGGGAACGGAGGTCACCATTAAATCGCTCGGATCCGAAGCTGACGTAGCCAGTTGGGTTGCTGAGAAACTTCTTACAACGACGTTTGTCGTAAGCGATAGGGGTCCAAGCGTTAAAGGGCATCACATAGATGTCTACGTTGGCGACCAAACTCAACGAGATATGAACGAAAGTCCAGTAGCCCTTTACATTCGTGGGGCAACCGTGTGCGTTTCAGATTGACATATTTTTGTATAAAAAATCCCTTGTTTACAGTTGTCTACTCTAGATTGAACGAAAGACTAATCGATGTATACGAGTGTCTCCGCAAAAACGCTATCTTATGTTAACACGTTAATAACGTGTCAATATAAAGGGAAAAATGAAACATTGATCAAGAGAGGGATGAAACGAATTTTCTTCATCGTATTCTCGATACTGTTAACCACTAGCATCTTCATGCAATTTACAGCAGCTATAGATGTCAGCTCAGCCCAGCCTAGCCTACAATATGTTCCTGGTGAAGTGGTCATTGGCGTTAAAGACGCTGATGAATACCCGTTGATAACCCGACTCATCGAAGATAATGGTGGCACAGTAATCAGCCAACTTGACGACCTTAACGCGGTGGTTGCGAGAGTGAGTGAGAAAAGGGTCGAAGCCTTCATGGAGGAGATGCAAGAAAACAGTTTGGTAAGGTATGTGGAGCGTAACGGAAAAGTCATGCTGACCCTTACCCCAAGTGATCCAGGGTGGTCACAACAGTGGGGCCCAAAGAAAATCCAAGCAGACACAGCTTGGAACACACAAACCGGAGATAAATCAATACTTGTAGCAGTCGTCGACACCGGCGTAGACTGGAATCACCCCGACCTTGCGGCTAACTACGTTCCCTTAGGTTACGACTGGTATAACGATGACTCGGATCCGATGGACGACCACGGCCACGGAACTCACTGCGCCGGCATCATAGCGGCTATACTAAACAATGGAAAAGGCATAGCAGGACTTGCACAGATTAGAGTCATGGCGGAAAAGTTTCTAAGTTCAGAAGGATGGGGAACCTACGCAGACGCCGCGTCGGCGTTGATCCATGCGGCTGATGCGGACGCCGACATCATAAGCAACAGCTGGGGCTCCTATCAGGACTCGAGTTTAGTGCACGAGGCGGTCAGATACGCATACAATAAAGGAGCTCTGCTGGTCGCAGCGGCTGGAAACGAAGGCTGGGACTGGCCCTTATATCCTGCCGCATACGACGAGGTGGTTGCCGTCACGGCCACTGATCAGTCTGACAACCCTGCTTGGTTCACAAATTTCGGGAGTTGGGTAGAGGTCGCTGCGCCAGGCGTCAGCATCTATTCGACGATCTGGGATAATTCCTATGCGTCTTGGAGCGGCACCTCGATGGCCACTCCTCACGCCGCAGGTGTCGCTGCCCTCATCTGGAGCCAGTTTCCCGGCATGACAAGAGACCAAGTGCGAGCCCGGCTAAGGAGTACAGCGGACGATCTGGGTGCCGCCGGCTTTGACATCTACTACGGGTACGGGAGGATCAACGCAAGAAAAGCGGTAGGCACCAGCACGCCCGCATCTCCTAGTGCCCCCAGCGGTTTAACGGCCACGACTGTTTCCTCGTCCCAGATAAAGCTGGCTTGGACAGACAACAGCGCCGATGAGAGCGACTTTCACATCGAACGGAAGAAGGGGTCTGGAGGGACTTGGAGCGAGATCAACACGGTTGGAGCGAACACGGTTTCATATCAAGACACGGGTTTGAGTTCCTCCACTACATACTACTATCGAGTGAGGGCTCACCGCCACAGCGACAACCTCTACTCAAACTACTCGAACGAGGCCTCCACCACGACACAGAGCGCGCGTGTTCCTACGTCAATCAGCATCAAGCTGAATAAGGATACCATCAAACTGGGCCAGGGGGTGACGATCTCTGGTACCCTAACGGCTAATAAGTATCCAAAGAAGATGACAGGGAAGTTGGTGCTGGAGGCAAGCAGAGGAGGCTCAGACTGGCAAGTAATCAAGCAGTTGACCCTTGAGCCACAACGTAAAAGCTACCAATTTAATTATTTTTGGAAGCCTAAAGAAGCTGGAGACTACACGGTGAGAGCAAGGTACAGCGGCGACCAAACCTACTCCGCTAGTAAAAGCAACTCTGTGAAACTGACCGTAAAAGCGCGCTGATCATCGTCATTGTATGATGATTATGTCACAATGTCCTACTGGACTATGCAAGGAAATTCTCCAGTAAGAAAAGATTCTCGTCAAGGACGCCGGGGAACGAGATTCGGCTGTTAAAAGCCGGACTTTATATAGCCAATGTGAAGATTGAGGATTCGGGGACGGCATCTTTAACGACGGCAAATACTTCGGTTGGCGACCAAACTCAACGATATACGAACCAAAGCCCATTAGCCCTTTACATTCGTGGAGTAACGTGTGCTACAAATCATACGCTGCTTGACATTCTTTGATATGCCAAGCATTCTCTTTGGCGACAAAGAGCATCAAATGTCCTTATCGCGCGTTGGTTTTGGGCAAACTCCGGTGCTAATTCTCGATTCATGATCTTTTGTTCAAAGATAGGGTACTTTAATTGCACCAGCTTGACGAGTTGTTCAACCGTTGTCGTAATTCGACAAACCGAATTAGAGGGTCGCCGCGGAAAACAACGAAACGTCTGCACCCATTTTCTCCGCTATTTTTGCCGTCATATCCGCGGACCCGTCGTCACAAGCAACGACCCTATCGACGTACTTCTCAGCCAGCAAAATCAATCTCCCGTCGTCTTCTCTTCATCGTATGTGGGGATAGCTGCAACGATCAAGCTTCTACCTTTACTCATGTTTATCATTCTTTTTACCATCGTTAACACTAGGTATCGCCGGTCGCTGAACTCCTTTTGTGCACCAGCAGAATGACCGGTCGATACTTAAGCGGCTTAGAACGTGATTGAAATGGTTAATGGCTTGTCAAAAGGGATTAGGCAGCGAGTCTAACCGCTTGTTCACTGTTGTATTCACCACTGCTCGCTCACTCAGTCCCGTCAACGCCCTAAACCAAACCCCACGCCGGAGGGCTTGAGTCTCACCCCAATCAATTCATCTCTGCCAAGAGGGGTTTGGCGGTTCTCATTCAATACGTCGTTAATGATTGTTGATTCCCTCATTTGATCTCAAGTCTGGAAAAAACTCGGCACGATGGCGAATGCCTTATTGAACAATGAGACCCTCTAGGATGTTTACGTATTTGGACAAGGCCTTGGGAAACGCTTGTCTTAACAGCTCGAAGTCTTGGCTGTTTAAGGCCTTGAGGATGTAAAGGCCTAGTAGGTAGGTGGAGGCCGCTGCTAGGATTTCTATGGTGAGGACTTGGATCGTGGGTATTTTTCCGCTAATTGCGAATTCAATTGTGATGAGTATTAGGATGGTTATCATTGAGGCTACGGCGGATTTCCATACAGCCTCCTTGTCTAGTCGAACTTTTACATACTTTTGGAGCGTGTAGATTGCCAGCATGAGGCCTATTGCCTTCACGATTAAGCGGGTGAGGGCGGCTCCAACCCCTTCGAAGAAAGGTACTATGGTTATCAGTAGTACAATGGTTGAGAGCGACATAGCTATGCTAATTTTTAGTACATGCTTCGTTTTTCCAAGGGCAGTCAGTGCTGTGGTGAAGAGCGAGTAGAGAGCGAGAAGGATTACAGAAACTGATAGTATGGCGAGAGGTATGGCGCCTGACATATAGTCTGGTCCATAGAAGAAGGTTAGGGCAGTAGGGGCTATGGTTGCCAGTCCTAGACAGCTTGGAATCATAACGTAGAACAGGTATCGACTTGCGGTTCTCAAAATCTTTCCTATGCTTTCGGGATTTTTGAGGCTGTCCCGGGCTGAGAGCACCGGTAATATGGTAACCATAATGGGGACATGGATTACCGAGAGCACACCTATACTACTAACTACGATACGGTAAATTCCCACAAGGGCGTAGTTGGAGGTTACTGAGGCTAGGATTACGATGTCTGCCCAGTTTAGGACGAGTAAGGTTAGGGAGCTTAAGAAGAGAGGGAAACTGAAGTGGAGCAGAGGCTTAATAGGTGCACCGTTGGTTCGATACGAAATCTTGCCTCGCGTGAAGGCTATAGCGGCGGCTACTGCTATGAAAGACCCAGCTATGTACCCGATCAGAACCCCTGAAACACTGAGACGAATGAGCGCTAGTATGGCGGCTATTGTACGGCTGAAGACAACGGATATGATGGATACAGCGGCCATTTTTCCGAAGAGGCAAAGGGCTTGTAGGCTAGACTGGTAGAGAGTGGAAAGGTTTGAGAGGAGGGCGTTGATAGTCATCAAAATTATGAAGAATGCGTAGTTAGGGGTGCCCCAAAAATACTGCGAGATTATTTCTGAGAAGAGGGCTATTGTCACAAAGCCCGCTAAAGACAGCGCGACGACGGCTCTTATTGCGGTTTTTTGGATCGCGGCGGCTTCTTCTAATTGATTTTTTCCTAGGTTTTCAGAGGCGAACTTTGCGAGGGCGGTGGGCAGAGCCAGTGTGGTGAAGAGGCAGAAGGTGGAGGCGAGGAAGGACAAGATGGATAAGACCCCCAAGTCTGTTGGAGTTAGGGCGTTTGTTTTTGTAACGGCGATGTAGAAGAGCCCCATGATCAGGTATTGAATGGCGTTGGTCGATGTTATTTGGAGGGTTCCCTTAGCTATGTTGTTGCTTTCCAAGCTGGGCACCCTAAAATCCTTGACTGTGTGTCAAGTTGTCTTTAAGCTGGATTTTACATCGATGAGGATGGAGAGGGTAAAGAATGTCAGATATATTAGGTGAGGAGGAACTAGTTCAATGGGGACAGATATGGGGAAGTTGAAGAAAGTGGGGAGGAGGACTGTGAGGATGGGTATGGGCAGTAGCAGGTTGGATGGATGATCATGGAATAGAGTCCGAGCGTCCTTTGTTTTGAGCATAACCGTGAGGCAGGCGAGGAAAAAGATCCACTCTAAGGAAACGTTTGTTAGGTCCGCTATTTCGATTTTCGCGCCGCACCATGTTGTGGTTATGGGCCAGAGCAACTGTACGCCTCCTGCTGTAAGGGAGTCTCCTATGAGGGAGTGCTGGGCTAAAGCTATGAAATAGGGTATGGCCCTTTTCTTGTAGGTTATGAGGACTGGAACAAAAGCTAGAAAGAGGATTAGGATGGAGTGTATTGGTCCACGATGCTCTACGCCCGGTATGATCAGGTCGACATCGGGTAAGATGGAAGCCAGAAAAAGAAGAGAAATGTCTACATTTACGTTTAAAAGTTTTGATGAGGCTCTTCCGGATAGATATCCGAGGGCTAAGTGTCCCACTGAAAACATGGGTCATCCCGTTGTGTCTAAAATAACTTGACACTATTTGTGGTCGTGTCCATGTCCTGACAGATGTTGTATAGGAGATGCTTCTTCTCAAAACATTTGCAACCTTATAGGAATAAAGGACCGTGTTCTTTTATTGTTAAGCTTGGCGTTCGCGCATAATGGCGGCAGTGGCAAGCGTCAGAGTCAGGGCTAGGAGGCTGAGGGTAATGGGGGTAGTTCTTATGCCCCAAGGTGTGCAGTTGAGGAGGAGACCGATGATGGGAACTAGGGCTAAGCTCATTCCTATGCTGAGGGCGGTGCGTTCGGTGTTGCCGAGCTCTTTGGTTGGGAAAAGGACTTTGATGAGGGTGTAGCCTGGCAGCCATAGGACGAAGATGAACCCAAGCACGTATCTCACATAAATGAGGGGGTAAGCGCCTTCCGGAATAATGAAGACGAGGGTTGTGGTCGTTGCGGCTAATGCCAAGACGATCCAGTACCACATTGCCTTTGCGGAAAGGAAGCAGCTCTTCAGTGCGAAGGGAAGCAGAGCGGGATACTCCTTTAGGGTCAGTTTTCCTTGATTTTGTAGGTGTAAGATTTGCTCCATGACCTTTTGTTCAGGCATAGGGTACTTTAGCTGCACCAGCTTGATGAGTCGTTCAACGGTTTCTGGATGTTCGTTCTTTACAGTCTCATATATAAATCGATCAATGCTCAAAGACTTAAGCTGATTATTTTCCATGAAACCAACGCCTCAAATTTGTTTCGCTTTTGGTTATGATTACTGAAAATAAACGTCCATGATCCACTAATGTCGGAAGGCGCCTCTAAAGTTAGCCTTATCTGGATGACTTAGCTTGGACTGATTACCCGGTCGACATTATTCCAGTAAGAATCATGTAGTTCGAGGTAGGTAGAGGTCCCAATTCGTTGCGTTTGGTAAGGGTTATGGTCGTGGATACATGCATGTATTGGCTAGTATTAAATAGTTTTGATAATACTTTTCTCACGAAATAGAGAGAGTACTGATGGTTTGCTCTTCTAGATCAGTAGAGACGCTTTCTGGCGAGGTAGGCGGTAGCGAGGGCGGTGAACATGGCCATCATTAGGGTTATTGTTCCGAGCTCAGGGACTGTGGGCTCAGGAGTAGGGTCAGAAGTCGTGGAACTATGGTGCTGGCTTTCAGGATATGTAACGGTGAACGCATCGAATGCATCACCATCGTCACGTTGGCCGTTTTGGTTTAGGTCAGCCCAGATTTCGTATTCATAGTCTCTCAATCGGTATATGGTGCCTTCGGCGGTGGTTATCTTGTATAGGGGGCCTGACCAGAGTAGGGTGATGGGGATCGAGCCGTCACTGTCGGTAGTGACAGATCTGCTTGCGACGACGATGCCAAGATGTGGGTCCATGATGTAGATCGTTATTTCTGTGTTGGCTGGAAAGCCGCTGCCCTTCACATACATGTCGTCAGATACGCCAAATTCACTTTTTGGGTTCCCTAGGGAGTCGGTTGGCCATACTTTGGGTACTGCTGGAGCTGCTGCTATAACACAGGGCGTTGTCAACAAAGCTAGAGCAACTATCAGTAGCAGGGTTAATGCCACTTTCATAGTTTTTCATCTCCTGTAACTATATTTACCCAGTATTCGTAATTACAATCAGTCCTATTTATAAGGCTATGAAACTGTAGTCCAGAAAAAAAATCCAATGTTCCAGAAAACCTGGTGCAATTAAAATTTTGATCTCGATTTTACGTCGTATCGACTCATTATGCCAACTAAGGCATTGCCATATAGATCCATATGAGGACGGTGAGAATGAATAGTAAGCCGAATAGTAGTGCCGCTTGTCTCAGCCTTCTCTTTTCGATAATTAGGCTCGTTTGACCATAGTAGGGTGATATCACCTCTGATGTAGCGAGTAGGATGACAGCGGTGATGGCCAACCAGAGACTAACGTCCCAGAAGGATAAGGGGAACTGCATTTCTCATTCCTCAAGGACTCGGTAATAGAGTTAGCTGATCATCACGAATTTGGTAATCGCCGTCTTTTTCTGAAAAGCGTGAATATACCTACAAGAAGGAGAACTAGGCTTATCAGAAAATAGTGGATTACCTTCATGCCTATTCCTAGACTGATGACCTCTCCGGTTCTGGAGCCAAAGAGGATTAAATCGAGGCTTTTGCTCCATGTGGTTATGTCGTACCAAGTTAACCAGCCAACCCAAGTCAGAGTATAGAGTCCGAGAGCTGCTAGGACAAAGCCGACCAAATTCGTTAAGAGAGAGCTTAGATGCCTTCCAGTAGGCTGGATAGGTGCGGGTGGGACCTCTTCCGCGGAAATCTCGGCAGAGGCTACTGTCTTAGGGGTTGGAGGGAAAACGTCTGTAGAGGGAGCCTCTATAGAGGCTACTACCGTTTGCTCTTCAGATGTAAAAGTTCCCAGAATTCGGTAGTATGCTTCGATTACTTCGCCATCGGTAGATGTTTTGATTTTTTCAATGACGACAGGTTCTCCGGAAGATCTTGCTAGTGTGCATGCGATGGAGCTGCATAGGGGGCAGCCAAAGGAACTGCAAACGTTTGATAGTTTTGTTCTGACTTGGTTGCAGAACTCTTTGTAGACTGGTTCTGTTATTTTAACATGGATCATGTTGTCATGCACATTTATTTCGAAGTCTTTGGCTATTTCTAACCCTTCGATAAAGAGTTTGGGTAGATTGTCTTGTAGGTAGTTTAGGTCGGCTTTGGCGAAGTCTGTTCCTAGCTCCGTTTCGAAGAGGTTTGCAAGGTCTAGCCCCGAGGGAGTTAGACACATTCCTCTCGGATTCTTTAAGAAGACCTTTTCTTTGGTTACCTCGTCTATGGTTGGTATAGTGGTATCCTCTTCGGAGGAGATGAATACGGTTCCTTCCTTGAGTCCTTTAAGATATCGTGGGGGCAAGTATATGCCCTTGCCCTTATAGTTTAGGTCGGCTATTACTCGATCAATGGTCACAAGTGAAGAAAAACTCGTAGAATCTAGGAGGCTCGATTTCACGTATCTTACGGGCCTTACGAACAAGAACAAGACGCCCCAGAAGGCTAGTCCCAAGCCAATAAAGGCCAGAATAGAGGACGTATAGAGAACGGACGAGGCGATCGCTATTGCGCCATAAAGCAGCAGGACGTACCCCGCTACCCCAGAGGGTTTTCTTTTATGCTTCCACAGTTCCAGCCTCAGCTGTTCAATCCTTTTCATTAAAGTTTGCTCATAACGACCTCTTTCTACGGTAAGTACCTTTGCTTTCAAGATTCTCCTATAGAGTATAAACATACCAACCAAGGTTACTACTATCACGCCTAACAATGCAAACCCTAACCTTAACGCGAAATAATAATGACTGGCCCAAGCGTAGCTGAATCGGAGACCAAAGTTATATAGCGTATTAATGAACCAGTTCATGTACAATAGGCAGATTAGAACGGAAATTGTTGCAGCCATTGCAATGGCAAATATAATTAACTCTATCATTTCTTCTTCCTCCCGTTTTTGTTATAATCCAAAACCATGCTCTGCTTTTGTAACTGAGGGTATGAAATAGCGAATAAAATCAGCACAACGTACCCAAGACCTGCAGTCACTATAATACAGACTCTATGGTGTTAGCCACGTTGTACGCAGTTAGTAAAAATGTAACCTCAGCTTTACCGCTGGACGTTCTAAATGCGCTCCATCAGCAATCTTTCGTCCACATACCCCTTTGGAGTATGGGTTCGAACATACCAGTCTAACGTCCTCCTAAGGCCTTCCTCAAAGGAGACCCTTGGCTCCCACCCGAGCAGCTTCCTCGCTCGACTAATATCTAGAGCTCTGCTTGCAACTCCTGTAGGCTTTAATGCGTCAAACACAACTTTAGGGTGAAAGTTCATTATCTTGAAGATGAGGTTTGCAACCTCTTTCAGCTTATACCTGCGTCCCGTTCCCAGATTGACTGGGATGCCATCGCTCAGCTTTTCGGCTGCTAATATGGTTCCTCTAACTATGTCGAAGACGTAGGTAAAATCGCGATCCTGTTGCCCTTCCCCCCAGATTACAAAAGGATTCATACGCTCGAAGGCTTTATATATAAGAGCTACGATGGCGTGGGTCTCATTCTCTCTTGGGCCGTAAGCTGTAACGAATCTGACACTGCAACCTTTTAACCCATATTGCTTTATGAAGGCATTAAGCTGAATCTCCCCCATCAACTTAGCCCAGCCATACTCCAAATCAGCACTCAAAGGCTGAGACAGATTTGAAGGGTCGCAGTCACTCTCCTTCAGCAAATAGTTTGAATCATACTGACTCTGCATCCTTGGAGGATACACGCAGGCGCTGCTTGCGAAAACAACTTTCTCAACACCAGCTCTACAAGCCGATTCATATACATGGTGGTCAATGGCGAAGTTAGAGCAAACATCAGCTGGATGAGAATCAATATACCCCCTACCTCCGTGCGTAGCGGCTAAATGGAATACGATGTCAATATCCTTGAAGAGACCCGTCACTTCATCAACATTACAGTACTCTAAATCCATCTTTACAAAGCGAATCTTCCTTATGCTGTTCGCTAGATTCTCTATTCTCCCACTACTAAGGTTGTCCACCACCGTAACCCTAGCACCCAACTTAACAAGTTCATCAGTTAAGTGGCTTCCAATGAAGCTCGCACCGCCTGTGATCAACACGCGTAAATCTTTCCAGCCCATTCACATCACAATCATTTTCTCTGACTATCTTGGCCGTAATGTCTGAGAGCCATCGTCACAAGCAATAATCCTGTTCACGTATTTCTCAGCCAACATCTTTAAAGGGATACCTGGCTCTTCCAAACAAGCACTGGTTCGTCATCTTGGCTGATGACTTCCCTCTTTATGAGACCTGCTTCCTCGGCCTGATCAAGTTTTTCAAGGAGCAGACTTGATTCTATGAAGTTTTGTGCGAGTTTTTGGTAAACTGAAGCTATGGCGTCGCATGTAGCTTTACCTCTTTTGGCGGCTTCATATACGGCCCTAGGAACGAGTTTTGCTTCCAAGGCGAGTTTATTGTACACTTTAAGGTTGGATTTTTTTTCTTTTTGATTCTTTATGACCTGATTTCCTATGACGATCCCCAGCAAAGCTACCGTTACTGCTATAAGGGTGTTTCCGTTCTGGGCAACGGCCAGAGCGATCCGAGACCATGCCTTGATGGGTTGCCAATAGCTGGCGATTGCTTTGCCGAAGGGCAGGAGTTGCTCTTCGATCTTGGAGACATCTTCTGGGTTGTCGGCGTAGGCAATGACGCTTATTTTCACGTATTCTTTCTTAAGACCTGAGCCAGTGTTGAAGATGGCGTTTTCGTACCAGTAAAGAATTACTTGGGTTAGGTTGGATTTAGTGTCCTGGAATGCGAAGTAGCGTCCGATTATGGGGGGATTTTGTAAGAGTTGGATATCTCGCAGGTCTAACTGCGTTACTCGTGGCTGATATCCCTGGGTTTGTGGCCATGTAATTAGGCAGACTTCCCACGGGTGAAGAGAGGTTCGTGAACTGGCTATTTCTATTATTACCCAAATGGTTGTTTTTGATCCCTTGGTGGGGACATACGCGTAGGTTAGTGACGCCTCTTGTTTGGCTATTTCTTCAAATCCTTTATATCGTTCGATGAATTGGAGCGTGTAGCCAGGAATATCAGGAAGTATTTGCGTGCTTGCTTTTTCTTGGCCGGGTGTTTGAATGATGACCTCTGCGGGTCCCTCTGTTAAGGCGAAAACAGGTACTTCAAGAAGCATGATTAGGCTTGCGCTTATCAGAATGGCAGTTATCTTCCATAGGTCTCGTCTAGAGACCTTGATATTCATGTATTTTAGGAGCCTTCCGCAGGCCGTGCAGAAGTTTTGTTTCTCTTCGAGGCTTTGGCTGCACTTGGGACATTGTGCTGTTTTAGTGAAGACTCGAATTTTCCAGATTTTCTTGGATAGGAATAGGAAGAGAAGTGTTCCCAGGAAGATGAGGACACAGCCTCCGAGTAAGTGAAATGCTTCCATTGCTGTTTCCATTCCGTATTGGCAGCCTATTAGCACGATGATGACGATTCGGGTGATGTTGAGGGCGTAGATTAGTGGGAAGCCCGTAAGGAACATCGTTGCTTTTTTCCATTGGGCTCCTCTTGCAATGTATGTGACGAAGATTGCGAAGATGGTGAATCCCATTAGGGAGTATATGCCCGCGCAGGCTATGTCTATGGCGAATGTGAGTGGCGAGCCCTCAGAATTTTCGAGGGCTATTGCTGGTGTGCCGTATCGGGTTGTTTGGTTGACGGGCAAGCCTATGGCTTTGAGAATGGTGTAGACGGCTTGGGAGCTGAAGGTGGAGAGAGTCGTTCCAGCTATGTAGATCATTTCAAGTGGCGGAGGTACTAGGAAAAAAAGGAAAGCTATTGGGAAGGCGAGGATCTTTAGTGTTTGTGCATTAAACATTATTAGAGCGCATCCAGCAACAAAGAGTGGCAGGGAGGCCATGTGGTATTCGAGAGGATGAAACGTGTAGGATCCGTGCCAGTATAGTAGGAAGGCGAGGAGACATAGCGTGATGCCGAAGAGTTCATGGGTGAAAATTGTTTTTCGTCTGAGAGCGGAAGTTTCGAAGGGGATAACCGCTTTTAGCATTTTTCTTTTTCGGTAAAGCAGGTAGGAGAGTAGGAAGGGGATGGCGAGTATGTGACTCATGAACTCGCTTCGTATAGCCTCATTTCCGATTATGGTTAAGTCTTGACGGTAGACGGCTAGGGTTGCGAGTAGTAAGGTAGTCGCCTTAATGCCTAATGATGTTTTGCTACGTGGAAGGTGAAGATGTGAGGTTCTCATTTTGGCTTTGTGCTCCACAAGTTTACGGAATTTCATTTACGGCTTCTTCAGCCATCGGCGTTCACCGCGCTCTGATGATCGGGTTTTATCACGAGTCTAGGATGCCGGGTTCTTATCATAAGAGCGAACTCGAGGCAAGGCAATACTTTATCACTGGTGACGTTGCGTGGCGGTCGTTAAGACCGAAGAGGAGTTTTGGTCCTATGTGAGATGGGTTATACGCCCTATTTGATGAAGAGCCAGAATCGTTGTAGTTTTGCGCCTTTTGCCCCTTCCCCTAGCTGAGACTTTGGCAACGTCGCTTAATTCAGCGAACACGTAAACCCTCCAAGGATTCTCATTTCAAGATGACAAGCCTAGGCCTCATACAGAAATGAAATTAGTGGTTATTCCAAGCCTCTTTGTAAACTCCTTGACTTCGTTCTGATATATCGGGTTCATCACCACGATGACATCTGGTTGGTAGTCTCGAAGAAACTCAGGTGGCACAATTTTCTGCCCTGTTCTTGGGATATACATACCTTGCTTGCGGAGGTTGATGTCCACAGCATACTCGATCTGTGAATTCTTGAATGTATTCAAGAAGGTAACGCCCTTTGAGCCTGCTCCCCATACTACTGCGCGCTTCCCCTCGTCTTCTATCTGTTCTATTTTGTGTCTACATTTCTCAACCTTTTTTCGGTAAGTGGCAGCAAACGATTCTATGTCTCGGGCGATTCGGTTGACCTCGCAATGCTGCTCGTGTTCTGAGTCCGCGCTTTGTTTGCTCGGTAGAGCATCAATGCAGAGGTATTGGTCTTCATACTCCTCGGTGAGTTTGCAGACGTGGAACCCACAGGATGAGAAGGTGCGCAACAGGGAGACAGTTGTAAAATATGAGCAGTGCTCGTAGATAATGTCCCAGACAAAGAGATTGCGAAAAGTGTGCAATGCGTTTGGCACCTCAAAGAACACGTATGTATTTAGGTGATTACCTATTGCCTGCCGTATCGTGTTTAGAAAGCCCTTTGGGTCCTGGATGTGTTCAAGTACGTGTCGACAAACAATGAGATCGGCCTTGTAATTCTTGTATTTATCTGAATAGAAATCTTGGATAAACTTTACCCGGTCCTTTGTGGTGTTATGCTTTTCTCGTTTAACGTAGGTTGGATCAAAGCCCACTCCACGGTTATCTCCGAGCTCGCAGAGCAACAATAGGAAATCGCCCTGCCCACATCCGATCTCGATGATGTCTTTGTTATACAGATCGTGGCATTTAATCAAACGCGCTGCTTGCGACCGTGCGTACTCCTGAAAACGAGGCGAATAAAACAGAGAGTTTTCATATGCCTCTGTGTATTCAAGACGGACTGGGTCAAATGCTAGATTTGTTATAAAGCCGCAAACTGGGCAGAAGGCCAGCTTAATATCCCCCTTGGGACAATGCCGGGCCGAATCCCGGCTTGTCCATAGAAGGTTGCAATGGACCGGAACATCCAACATCTCAAAAAAAACCTTCAAATGTTTGTTAGCACAGATGGGACATAGAGTTTCAGGCGATATATTCACATGTTTCGTCGTTGTTCTACTCAAAAGGGATTACCTCCGTGTTTACCTCCATATCATCGAGCATTTGCCGAATTTCATCACAGTAGATGGGGTTCATCACAATTGTAATATCCGGTTTATATTCCTTCAGGAATTCCGGTGGCATGATCTTCTTACCAGCGCCAGGGAGGAACTTACCGTGGCGGTATGGATTGACATCGATAACATACCTGATCTCATCTTTGACACCGAGGGTCGTCATGAAAGACACGCATTTGGAGCCCGATCCCCACACAACAGCTCGTTTTCCTTCTGCATCAATTTGCTGCAACCAGTTTTTCCACTGATCCAACTTTTCGCGGCAATGTCCGGCGAAATACTCCACATCCTTCGCTAACTCCTCAAGACTTTCCTCTAGCTCATGTGCTTTTCCTGATGCTTCGCTTATAGGTCTCGCTTCGATGAGCAGGTATTGATCGTTAAAAGCTCTGGAAAGATCGATGACCTCAAACTTACAGGAACGAAACAGACGCGCTAGTGATCCGGGGCTGAAATAGGAGCAGTGTTCGTAATAGATGTCCCAGAATGCTAGTTCACGCAATATACGAGTGACGTCGGGTACTTCAAAGAAGACGACGGTATCCAAACGATTGCCGATCGCACGTCGCACGCTACTGACAAATTCGGCTGTGTTGTGAATGTGCTCTAGGGTGTGGCGGCAACACACAAGATCTCCATGATATTTAGCATAGCGCTCGGAGTAATAGTCTTGGATGAAAGTTAAGCGGTCTGAAGCCTTGCTGTGAATGCGATCTTTTACATAAGCGGGATCAATCCCTACACCACGGTTGTGACCTAGCTCGCACAGTAGCATCAAGAAATCCCCCTTCCCACAGCCAATCTCTAAAATGTTCTTATCGTATAGATCGTATTTTTCGATCAGACGATTTGCAAGATGCTGAGCAAAAGTATTGAATGTAGGAGAAAAGCACTGTTGGTCCTCGTAATTTTTTGAATAATCCAACATAGATGGATTAAAAGCAACATTGGAGATGAAACCACATTCTTCACAAAAGCCTAGAACGATGTCACCTCGCGGGAACTTCAGCGCCTCCTGTTGCGTTTGCATCAACATGCAGCTGTGGACGGATACATTTTTTGCCTCGTAAAAAAGTAACGATCCTTTCGAACCACAGTTTGGACAGAACTTTTTCGCCAACGTGATCACTTTACCCCGTCAAAATTCTTGGCAATGACTATCTCACGTTCGCGCGCGGTTCAAAAACCCGATCGATCTGCCATCCATCCAAAGGGCCTTATCTCCTTTTAGCCGATGTAGCCTAAGGCACTCAGTCGGGCTTTTACCCTTTCTTCATCTTCCTTAGTGAAACGTTCTTCAGCTTCTTTCTCTTCCTCGGCTACTATTTCTCTTAATGCGTCAAGTTCGCGCGCTTTTACGCATTTAACCCTAAAAAAGGGAACTTCTCGGAGTATTGAATCTCTGCTTCCAGGCCTGTGACAATAATCTCCACCTTCTCCAAGTAATTCGCCATGATCTGATGTAACTACTATGTTTTTATTTAGTTGACAATGTAGTAATTTAGCGCATAATTGTGATACATACCCTAAACCCGCCTTAAGATTCATTTCGTAAGCTTTTCTTAAACCATCTATCCCATATGTTCTTCTCACAGCATGCATATATACAATAGGAGGTAAGTTTAACAAATCTCGGATCTTCCACGTGTTCTTAGTTAACTTTGTTTTTACGAATAAGAAATTTAGTAATTTTTCAAGAGAAATTCGCCGCTGCGGGGGAGGATGCCAGATTTCTTTGACCCATTTGAAAACATTCTTATATTTATGCTTATGATTTGATGACTTCAGAATATCCTCTACAGAAAAATTTCTAGAAAGATAGGATTCGTGAGGTTGTAAATAATGAATTATAAATCTTTTTCTTGGGAATTTTTTAACAAAATTCAAAGTATATTCATTGATCTCCCTCGGTGGAACTGTATTTAATTTATCACTCCAACCAAAATTCCATACATCAATAACCTTGAAAAAATGATTTTTTGCACAACACCCGCTTATCTCTATTTTTGAGTTGATATATGGATTTCCAGATACGTATATAACGTCAGAATAAAAATCTGGAAAAGAATTCTTAAACCAATCTGGAGTACCAGATCCCGTAGAGATTCCTTTCTTGAGTTCCCCTAAAAAATAATCTTCATAAATGTTTGAAAAATAGTCATATCTACACGCATCTAAAATGATAAGAAAATCCCATTTTTCTTCCATCACTTTAATAACATCGGCTTCCATACCAGTCTCCTTCCTCCTAAAATGTTACGCAGTGTTTTATTTTGATATATATCGTGGGTTTGCAATTCCTTGGCGGTAAGCGTTTAATTGATCTGGGTTTTGAATAACATAAGGCAAATCATACCAAATGAAAGCTTTCACTCTATTGTTTCGGTTCATGAAATCAAAAATCTGATTTATAAATTGCACTTGATAACTTACTGGCGCATTATGTTCAGGTGCCCAATACTGGTCTGTACCAGTTTCTGAGAACATAAATGGTTTGTTATGTTCGATAGCGAACTTTAAATATTCACCATCGTTAAATAATTCGTCTATTGTCTTCTCTGGATACATAGCCCACAAGCTATGACTATGCCAGCTTACACCTATCCAGTCCACATAGGCGTCGCCGGGATAATAGTCTTTCCAAGGTCTTCTATTTAGAAATGACTGAGGATATGAGCCTGATGGTTGATTGTTGGATTGGAAGACCCACTCAGCCTTCACACCAACCTCTCTAAAAATGTCGTGCACTCGTCTCCAAGCCTTTATGTAGATGCTGGCGTCAAACCCATACCCGTTCCAATGCCCATTCATCTCACCTCCAAGGACTATGAAGAAAGGTGCAGTAACATACTCTTTGAGTCCTTTTGCGATACTACGAAGATAGTTATCATAGTAGCCATTTGCAATTCGAGTAATTGTTAGGGCATCGTTTTCGCGGGTTGCCACCCCAGGTGACCATGGGCTCCAGCCAAGTGCATAGCCGCCTATGATACCGTCTCGATAAAGAGACTCTGCCGCTTTTAATCGATCCACTGGATTTTGGTATGGGTAGTCGAATAAAGACCAAATACCTAATATGAAAACTCCTTTACTTGTCTTAGCCTTAATGTCACCTACGAAACTACCTAGTGCATCATAGGTGAGTATTCCATCTCTCCAAGCACCAATGTAGCATTGACCATCTGGCGGTTGGAAACCAGTTCGTGTAGGTCTAGGGGTAGGCGTAGGCGATGGTGTAGGCGCGGGTGTAGGTGTGGGAGTCGGTTTAGGGTTTTTTGTTGGTGTCGGATTTGTTGTAGTTGGCGTTGGTGACACTGAAATTGGCGGGGACCCCTCCGCAAACCATCCTTTTTGGTAGGCGAAAAGGCCTCCTGCCAACAAAATCAATGCGACACACCCAACGGCAGCTAGAATTTTCTTACACATTTTATAAACCTCCTCATATAACCTACCCTAACAGATGTTCTTGTACTGGCGCAACAAATTCTTAACAGTCTGTTCCCAAGAAAAAAGTTCAACCGCTCGCTTACGCGCGTCTTTTCCCATTGATTTCCGTATATCTTCATCCGAGAGGAGGCGGAGGATCGCTTCTGCCAAGGCTGCAGCATCGCCTCGCTCAACCAAGGAGCCCGACTCACCATCATTGACAATTTCCGGGGTTCCCCCGCTTGCTGTGGCGACTACGGGAACCCCTGTAGCCATGGCCTCAGTGAGAGTTAGCGAGCAAGGCTCGTTCCACACTGAAGGAAGGACAAATACATCTGCATTCTGATAAGAGGTGATCAGTTGCCGACGTGAAACAGTGCCAGTAAATGATACATGACTCGCCAAATCTGAAGAAAGCTTGCTCTGCAAGTGTTGGATGTAATTTCCCCTGTAAAATGACCCCAAATCCGAAACCTTTGGGTCGCAACTCAATGCAACGATGAATTCGATGGGCGTTGACCTTTGGGGACCGATTATTTTAAGCTGCACTTGAGAATCTCGCCTAACTACTTTCTTGAAGGCGTCTAATAACACGTGAACTCCTTTTTCAGGCGAAACTCTACCGACAAACAATAATCGTTTAACATCGTTTTTCTTGGGCGCACCGGGGTCGTTCTTGTTAACAAAAGTGGTCGTGTCTACCCCATTAAGCACGGTCTGGCAACGTTTAGCGAACTGGGGGAAACAACGACGAATTGTTTCAGTAATGTATTGACTAACGCCTATAACCAGATCAACGTCTCTGAGGCGCTTTTCCATCATTGCCCGATCGAGTTGTGTCAACCACTCGCAATGCATGTGCAAGACAATTTTGATTTTGGGGTTGAAAGCACGGATGATAGGAACAAACTGAGAGAAATTGTGGAGGTGGACAATATCGCATTTCTCCGTTCGCAGGTCCTTTGCCACCTGCAGAACATATGTCAAGTAATACAAGCTGGAGGCAAAGAGGGGATGTCTAACATTACGGAAAAAGAGGGCACGCCTGATGCTATGGAATCTTGGAAATCTCCCCAGCTTGTCGACGGCTGTTGAAATATAAGTAAACCATTCGTCGGCAGATGTGGATATGCGTCGATAATGCACCCCTTGGTCGTATTCGTCTCTTTTCTGACGGCGGCCCTTTCTTGCGTATACAATGATATCACAAGACTTGGCCAAGCGGCGCGCTACCTCGTAAGTCCAAATTTCTATTGAACCGTCTTGAACAGGAAGGGACACCGTTCCAAAGGGTTGGTTGACAAATGCGATTTTCGTTTCTTTATTCCCCTCCCCCGGCGGAACAATCAGTTCTGTGCGCGCAACATGCTTCCATAATGCGGTTGTCTGATTCGGTATTGCTTTGAAAAATTATTATTAGACGACCATGGGTTTGGGTATCGGGATAATGAATTTGCCACCCTTCTGCCGATAGGCTTCCTGCTGCTGTATGATCTCCTTTGCCCAATTCCATGCCAACAACAAAACGTAGTTTGGCATGTCCTCCAGGAGCTTAGTCGGTGGAAGGATAGGTAAATGATTGCCACCCATATAACGGCCATGTTTGAAAGAATTCAAGTCAACCACATAGTCCACAAGCTTCTTATCAATCCCACAGTAGCTCAGCAATGTTGTTGCCTTCGCTGCCGCTCCATAGGCAGCGATAGTCTTTCCTCTTCGCTTAAGATCCCATAGTAGATCCACCAAAGCATTCCGTATTTCACGGACGCGATCAGCGAAATCGCGATAGTAAGCGATCTGATGTACCCCCTTCTTTGTCTCTTCTTTCAATAGTAATCGTACCGATTCATGGACATCCTCTCGATGCTCCACATATAGACGCAGTGATCCGCCGTGTACAGGAAGATGCCTTATGTCATTGAGAAAAAGGGAATGTCTTCTGAATAGATTATCCAGGGCTGTGACCGAGAAGTAGCAAAGATGTTGATGATAGATCGTATCAAATTCACAGTTGTTTATTAAGTCAACTACGGAGGGCACCTCTATAACTGCCACACCATTGTCTTTTAATATTATTCGAATGCCTTCCACAAAGCCGTAAAGATCTGGAACATGGGCTAATACATTGTTGGCAATCACGACATCGGCGAATAATCCGCCTTCCCGAAGCTTATTTGCAAGATCCTTCCCAAAAAACGTACAAAGGGTTGGAATCCCTGCTTTCCGCGCAGTCTCAACAGGTCCTTCAGCTGGATCGATTCCAAGAACCGGGATCCCATGTTCCAAGAAGTTTCTGAGCATGTAACCGTCATTGCTGGCAGGCTCAACAACCAGGCTGTTCGAATTCAGCTTTCTCGACTTGATCAGTTCCTCAGCGTTCTCCCGAGAGTGTTTTAGGTACGCCTTCGACGAGGAGGAGAAATAGGGATAGTCTCTACAGAAGAGTACTTCAGGATCCACAGTTTCTGTTATCTGTACAAGAACGCAGTTTGGGCAGAAGACTAGGTCAAGCGGGACGGTCAGTTCCGGCGTTTTTAATTGTTCCTCCGTGAGCAGTGCATCCGCCAAAGGTGTACAACCGAAAGACATAATTGGCTTAAGATTAGGATTTTCGCACGAGCGGCAGCCTGATATTTGTGTGTATGGCGTCGAGTTATTCATGTTTTAAACCTCTCTATTGCGCAGGGTTTTATCTAAACGGCCGGTGCTAACGCCTTTTTCGAGGTGTGTGATACGTGTGTATCTAGGGCCCTCAAAGTCTTCGAGGGTGAACCCAACTTTCTTATAGATGTCGTAGAGTTGTTTGGGTCCTCGGCGAGCATTCCATTGGGGCTTAAATTCGGGCAGTGTCTGGGCTATCTTGCTGAAGTCGACTCGGTACGAGCGCTTGTCCGGTTCGGCATCTTTTGCGTGTTCAATGTGGGAGTTAGGCACAGTCTCTTTTACGATTTCAGCAAGTTCCCGTGTACGATAGTTCCCCTCGGTGAAAAATCCCCTTTTCACAAGCCTAGCCGATATCTCACGAATATGAGATTGTGTTTCTCCTATTGACGGATACAATATTCAGTAACCATCAATACCATAGTCATAATATCACTATGCCTTAGCACTTAGCAACATGTATTCTTTAACATATGGATGGTTGGTCATTAGTTGATTAAGTAAACTAATCAGATACCAAAAGGCAAGAAATGTATTATCCCTAAATTTGTGAAGTTCCCTTGATAATAACGATTGAAACAACGAGTATGCAATTATAATTAGAGAAGGATAGTAGAATCTACTACGTTTATCTGTAATCAATGGCTTTTTTAAATCTAAGCAGGTTTTTCCCTCATGGATTTCCCTTTTGTAAACAATTTTGAAACGATTTTGTACTAGGTTTTTTAAGTCATTGAGTGTAAAATAATGAGGGTGATATACTTCTTTCAAGAAGGAGAATGGGCCCCGTTCAACTATCTTCTTTAAATTAGCGACAAAAGGTGTGTAACAATAGTTCGCGATAATCAAAAACCCATTCTTTCTCAGTACTGTCGCTATCTCTTCTATGACTCTTTGGGGCGATTCGGTATGATCAAGCACGTTTCGACATATAACTAAATCAAACGCATTTTTTAAAGGAATCTCCTCTGCTCTGCACCTTATGAATTGAATATGTTTCATTTTCAGCAGATTCTTTTTTATGAATTTATCAATTAATGGGTCTATTCCATACTTATCCCCCTTGCTGATTAACCTACACATTACGGTAGGTCCGCATCCCACATCCAAGATTTTCCAATGTTTCGTCAACTTTAATCTTGATTCAGATTCATTAAACACTTTAGAATACTTGGCTTCTATGTCTTCCCACTCAATTTCCACTTTTAAGTTATCGCTCCAGTATGCTCCCTCTTCGTGAATTGCTTTCTTCCACCTTTCCATACTTAACCGCCACCCCTTATGCGATGAGCCAGCACCCGGTCATAGCCATTGTTGAAGCGTTGGGGATTCGCAAGGTGTGTATGGCGTCGGGCTATTCATGTCTATGTGTCCTTCCTGCGCAGGTTTTTATCCAAGCGTCCGGTGTTAACACTGTTTTCGAGATGTGTGATGCGCCTGTATCTAGGTCCTTCAAACCCTTTGAGGGTGATCCCGACTTTCCTATAAGCTTCGTAAAGTTGTTTGGCTCCTCGGCGAGCATTCCATTGGGGCTTAAATTCGGGCAGTGTCTGGGCTATCTTGCTGAAGTCGACTCGGTACGAGCGCTTGTCCGGTTCGGCATCTTTTGCGTGTTCAATGTGGGAGTTAGGCACAGTCTCTTTTACGATTTCAGCAAGTTCCCGTACTCGGTAGTTCTCCTCCGTGATGCCGACATTAAAAACTTGGTTATGAACTAGGTCGCTAGGGGCGTTTAGGACAGCGAGAAAAGCTCGCGAGATATCTTCGATGTGTACAATTGGGCGCCATGCCGTACCGTCACTTTTTAACAATATTATTCCAGTGGTGTATGCCCAAGCAACCAGATTGTTAAGGACCAAGTCAAACCTAAGCATAGGAGATACACCATAAGCAGTTGCGGAGCGTATGAAAGTTGGACTAAAGTTGGAATCCGCCAACCTCGAGATATCCTTTTCAGCGCGCGCCTTTGAGATCGCATACGGTGTAATTGGCCGTGGTTTCGATTCCTCGTTCACCATATCAGCGCCGGAGTCACCGTAGACGCTGCAGGATGATGAGAAAAGGTAGCGTTTGATTCCTGCCTTCTTGGCTATTTTCGCCAGTTTAACTGAGGCTTTATGATTAATTTCGTATGTGACGTCTGGATTGAAGTATCCAAGTGGATCGTTTGACAGTGCGCAAAGATGCATAACAGCATCAACTCCTTGTAGATCAGAGCGCTTTACGTCACGGACATCTTTTTTCACGTAGGGGATATCCGGGGTATCTCCACTTATCGTCCGATCGCCAAAGACACATCCGTCAAAAAGATCGTTATCAAGCCCTACAACTTCATACCCTTCCGCTTGGAGCATCGGCACCATAATAGAGCCTATGTATCCTTTATGACCCGTTACCAAGACACGCATGCTTCATCCCTCGATGTTCTTTTATCATGTTCGCTTATATCGACTTTCAATCACGAGGTAGACGTTTCTTCTACCTCTTTGTGAATTCATAACTTTCTAATCCTCAAGCTTAGAAATGCTCCGGATACGAAGTTATCAATCTCATGGACATTATCCATAACCCATATGAAAAAAAGAAAAAAAAGCAAAACATGGGCCTGTAAACATCTAGATGACGAGTGGAAGCGTTGTGCCGTGAATCACAGCATGGGCGAGTATGCACATTGCCTCTGGCATACTAACATTGTGGAAGCCTGTTCCAAAGCCTCAGACCTGGCTGAGCACTTCAAAGGGGTGTGCAAGAAAACCTACGCTCTTCGTCTCCATGTTCCAGTTTTACTACAACCTGAGGAATCTAAACCTGATGGAGAGGTTCATGGAACTATAGAGGACACTACATCTAAATCTTTCTCATTCAGAAGTTCTTGATAATCATAAAATGTCTTTTTTACACCATTTTCTTAGCGAAGTTTAAAGCTTTTCTTGAAACGCCTTTTCGATGATTGGAATCACTGTTCGTCTCAAGATTAACTCGACGGTTGAAGCCAATTTGCGTCCAAGGCTTGAACGGCTCAGAAAATATATTTCCACGTCACCGCCCATCAACCTCCACCCTTCTTTAATAAACCACTTAAATATTTGTTTGTAGCATAACAGTCGTTCGGACCACTTTAGTGGAACGCGCCTTGCAGACCTGAAAAACTCATAGCAGTTCTTCCAGATGGTGAAGTTGATCCAGCTAGCGTTTGTCCACCAAGCCATTTGATATTTATTTATAGACATTGCGAAACGCATGTGTTCGTGATGCCTTCTTGTGTATGCTTGTGGATGGTCTCTTCGAAAAAACAGGTATTCGGGAATTTCATATATTCGCCCAAGGAGACCAATTTCTGCCAGTAGATTCCAATCCGCAGCCCCGTAATTTCCGATGAGTGGTGTCATCCTAAGTGTACTCGCCCGTACCACTCCGAAAATGGGCCAACATGGATTATGTACGCTGATTAGGTCACCAAAACGTTCATGCGGCTTCGTTGAATCAATTCTCATCTTGTGGTCGTAGGTGCCCACTAATGCGCCATGTTCATCTATTCGACCGGTCTTAGAGTGGCACAAGACAATGGATGGGTCCTTGTCAAGTACACTGACGCACTTCTGCAGATACTCTGGAGCAAGCACATCATCATATGCAGCCCACTTAAAGTACTCGCCCGAGGACAACTCGAAGACGCGGTTAAAATTTCTGGGAGCCCCGAGATTTCTTTCATTACGATAGTAACGTATGCGACTGTCCATGGCTGCATACGCATGGCAAATCTGTTGGGTGCGGTCAGTGGAGGCATTATCCGAAATGATTACCTCGAAATCGGTATATGTCTGCGCCAGAATCGAGTCTAATGCCTCCTCTAGGTATTTCTCTCCATTGAACACGGGCAAGCCGATGCTTGCGCGAGGCTTATCTCGGGCTAACATTTTCATCTATTCACCAGAGTTGCGCTCAAAGATTAGAAATGAGGATTCGAAGGAATATTTATTAAATAGTAAGACATAATACTTACTAGAAATGAAATGGTGTGGAAAGACTCATCGCGTACATTTTTGTCATTTGCGTTTCTTACTTTAATTCTTTCCTCGGCAACATCACTTGTTCTTGGTTTACAACAATACAATACAAGCATATCATCTCATGGGGAAGTTGACTATTCGACAACAGATGTAATTTTCAAAGACGATTTCAGGGGTGCTTTATCTAATTGGATTATTGAGAGTGGAGTGTGGACTATCGAAAATGGTAAACTCCATGGAACAGCATCGGATAATCAGAGAGTAATGATTCTTTATGGTGGAGAAGTTGGCAACGGCTACGAAATAAACGTTAAAGTCTATGTTATAAGTGCTATGAAGTTTCCTGAAGGACAAATAGCATTTAGATACGATAGTACGGGGAACTACTACTTCGCAGGCATAGGCGCATACGGATACAAAGCGGCAATAGGAAATTTCATTGATGGAAAGGCTTCGCTTATAGCTTATGGCGGAGGGCTCGAGGCAGCTAAAACAGGGGTATGGTATGACTTAAAGGTGGAAGTGTCCGCTTCCACTTTGACAGTTTACGTGGACGGAACAAAATTTTGTTCAGTTGTTGATACGACTCACAAGACTGGTAAAGTAGGGTTAACGGTCTATTCAAGCAGTGTCTACTACGATGACGTTGAAATAACAAGGCTATCACCAGCAGAACCGACGCAGCCTACACCGACCAGTATTTCTCGATTACATGTGGAAGGCGCGCAAATTAAAGACCAGTTTGGGAGAAGGGTTTATCTTAAAGGCGTTAACTTTGACACGGCAGAATTTTGGGGTAGACCATATGGGACTGAACAACAGTTTATTTACATGAAGAATTGGGGTTGTAACGTTGTTCGCATCGTCATCGAGTGCTGGGCAATAGAGGGCGGAGTAATGAACAATCCATCTTTTCTTCAGAGACTTGATAATATGATTTCTTGGGCTGAAAAACATGAAATGTACGTTGTTTTAGATGGATGGCATTTAAGTGGTTCGACACCAAGCGGGATCTATCGTCATAACACAGCAAAATATATGGTTGATAAATGGGATGCTTGGATTACACAATGGAGAACACTCGCAACAAGATATAAAGGAAGAATTCATATCCTTTACGACCTAATCAACGAACCATTACAATTAGGAACTTATGCTAATTATCAAAGGAAGATAAGACAATGCATAGACACTATCAGGTCAATTGACCCAGAAGTTATCTGCATAGTTGAGGAATGCAGTATAGGTGATTGGCCCACGAGTTTCGACTTTGAGCAGAATGCTCCCATAAATCGAGATAACGTACTCTTTTCAGGACATATATATCAATGGTTTACGAGTTCTAACACGAAGGAAGCAATCAGGAGCAGAATGTCTCAAGCGAAATGGGACTGGATGTTGAGAAATGGTCGAGCCATATGGGTCGGTGAATTTGGACCGCAAGAGGCTGGGATGGACGTTAACAGTCCAACTTGGCTGAGAAACTTTATGAACGTGTGTAACGAAGACGGTTACAATGGTTATTCTGCATGGAGATGGGGAACACGAACTGAAACATCGATGCCACTACTGGCTGATTGGAATGGAAACCCAAGCGACTATGGAAAAATTATACAGGAGTTCTTGTAATGTTAACGATAAAATATTTGTAATGAGTTGGTTCTATAAAAGCCTAGCTTGGCTAAAGGAATTCTCATTCTAAACACTTAGGCGTGCTTTTATTGTTTACAAGATAACACACCTAAAGATATCATTTCTTTTGCCATTCCAGCATTTTTTTAAAGCGTCAGGGTTTCTGAAAAGTCATATAGACGAGTATGGACATGAAATGAAGTCATGACTATAGTTGCCCGCGATACGTAACCTGAATTTTAGATGATTTGAGCTAGATCACCCTATTTAAGAGTGTTAGGAACTGATTTGCCCGATGTAAGTACGTGTGTTCCTTGAGAACCCTTTGCCTCGCCCGTCTCCCCATCTCTCGCCTTAAATCATCCGAGGAAAGTAGCCATTTATACGTCTCAACCGCCTCATTCTGATCTCTCACAACATAGATCTCTTTACCTATGTTGAACCATCCTTCAAGACCTGCACAAGGGTTAGAAACAATGCAACATGCTAAGGATGCTAGCTCAAACGGTCTTGAAGTTGAAGTACCGTATGTTTTTGCAAACGTTTCTCTTGTGATATTTAGATTAATTTTACTTCTACAGCAGAACGATCGAAGTGCGCCGAAGGTTAAATTTCCCATATTTTTCGCTAACCCCACATTGATGTTTAAACAACCCATGACAGCGAATTTAGCATCCTGAAGGACTCTGGTTGGCTTGGAAATCATATATTCAATTGCGGTCTTTCTTAGTAAAGAGCCAAAACCATAAAAGCTAACATCGATATCCTGTTTCACGTTTAATGGCGAAAATATGTCCGGATCGGCTCCGAAATGTATCGCTTCTACGTTCCGTGCACCCAATTGTTTAAGCTTTGGTATAATTCCCTCAGAGTTAACTACAAAAGCATCGTACTCTTGAAGGTTAACCCCATAGTAGGAACTCTGCAGAAAATCGTCATCGCTCCAGAGATATGTTACAAAGTCAGCCTCATATACTACAACTGGAAGATCAAAGCATTTGTGAACAAAACAGGGTAAATCGTGTAATTGATTCAGGGGAATGGAAAACAAAACTATTGCGTCTACCTCTTTCTCTTTTTTTAGTATCGTTTCTAGATGCTTCTTCCACTTGCTATAGGCTACTTTCCATCTGAATCGAATATAATTTTTCCTTACTTTATTCAGCAAGATCGCTTGAAGCGGTGGCCTCGATCCATGCCCATCTATATTTTCTTGGGATTCATATCGAGTTATATTAGACAGACTCCTATACACGCTCGTGGCAAACTTATCAAGTAAATTCCGATTAGGGTTGCTGTAAGACCGCCACCACTTGCTTTGAACCTCGTCTCCATAATATGGAGTAACTATGACTTCTGCTTTTAATTCATGTAAAGCCTTAAAGAGTTGCCAGAACGCAGGAACACATCCGCCGACGCGTCTGAGATCGATACCCGAACAGATAGCCAGCATCTTTGGTTGCTTCATTTCCAACTCTCCTCTCTAATTAATCACATCTGCGTTATTTTCAACGACTCTTTTCAATTCCTCTAACCTTTCTTAACTTGAATAGCACGTGAAGATGTGATCCTAAATGCAAACGAATTACCCAGTAACCTTTCATCACCGTATGAACGCCTTGCACGAGAATCAAGGACCTCAAATACTATAATTTTAGCCATGCCCTTCTGCTCTTTGAGTGCCGACACGATGGTCTCGTCATCAAAATGTTCAAGCAATCCCTGAGAAAACGATGTCGAAACTATTATTTGTTTTCCGCATTAGTCTGGCTATGGCATAGAGCCCATGTTTTAAGGTATACTTCCAGAAACTTTGTAACTACATTTTTCCACGAGTGTGGAATAATTTTTTCCCTCGCATTTTCTCCCACAGATCTAATGAACTGCGGATGGTTGAGTAGATACTTCGTATATTCATAGAATTGCTCATCATTATCTACGAGGAAGCCTGATTTCCCATGTCCAATGAATTTGTTAATCGGGAAAATATTACTTGCAATGACGCACTTTCCTGCGGCCATTGCCTCTAAAGGGATAGCTGGGCATCCTTCTGACAGAGAGGGGACGAAAACAATATCGCACCTTCGAAAAAATTTATCTACGCTCTCCAGCGGTAGAGGTCCCCAATATTCGAAATTAGGAAATTTGCTTAATCTACCTATGATGTTAGATGCATAATCCGTAACTATCGACGGTCCTGCGAAAATCACCTTAACTTTCTGCTGATATTCGTTCATTATGCGTGAGATAGGTTCGACCAAACGGTGGATGCCTTTTACCGTTTGCATTTTGCCAAGAAATCCGAGCACTATTTCATTTGGATCCAGCCTCTTGTTTATTTGAGACAAATTGTCAAAACGAATACCCATTGGAATCACATGTATTTTTCTTTGTTTTATTCCGATTTCTACTAGGAAGTCTTTTTCTCGATTCGTAAAGACAATGACAGCATCTGCCACCTTGAGTGGAAATGACATAATATGCTTGTACAGCATACTTTTTTTCATACGAAGACACCCAGCCGGGTTCATATCTGCAACCAATACTAACCTAACATTATGACGTAGAACGCGTACAAGCGTTCCTAGGAATGATGAAAAAGATCCAACGCCGTGAACATGTAACAGATCAAACTTTTGAAGAAACATCCTAATGGGAAAAAACAGGATTAGCGCGTTCGGAGAATGTACTCTTTGTATTTTTATAGTGTTACAACGGGCTACTCGAGCCGGAAAAACATTTTTATCCCATCTGTCAAAAATCTTTTTTTCCAATGATTTGCCATCTAAGTATGTGGATGAAACGACCAATACGTCATATCCTCTCTTTGCAAGAAGATATGCCAGCATAGGTCTGTCTCGAAGATAATTGCTTTCAAATACATCTGTTAAATAACAGATTCTCAATGCTTTAGACAACCAGTTAAAATGAAACCTATCTCTCTCCACAGTTTAAACGAGTCGTTTCAACAGATACTGTTAACTCATCATGGATGGGGGCTCAAAAAAGCGCGTGCATATATGCAAAAACCTTCATTGTCGTATATTCGATTGCGGTGATCATCAAAATTGAGATTTTCGAGCAGATCAACTCCCAAAAAGTATAAATAATAATTTTTCTGCAATTTTGAAGACATTATAAACTCTGCTTCTCCTGTTGTCTCATTAACGAGTTCATGACTTGGCAATGAATAAAAAGGTGGAAAGCTAGGAATATATATTTGCTTTCCTTTAATTTCCTTATAAGTTGGCAGTGAATAAAAAAAGGGTGCGGTAGGCGGCATATGTTCTGCGTAGAAGTCTATTCCTTTCAATTCACTCGTGGGAACCATCGCGTGCATCTCTCTTGAATAGCATGCTGGAATGTGAATGAAAATTAATATAATGAGAACCAAAATCAAGATTCTAGGCTTTTTGTTCAAAAATTTAATTGAAAAATAACAAGTTGGTATGAGCATGAACATAAAAGCACGTTGTATCGCCTCATACGAATATTCCCCATATTTCATAGATGTACCAAGTATGCCTGCTACGATGATCCAAGCGATCCAAAATATGTCATCTTTTGTTCCTTTTCTATAAAACAAGAGGCTTAGAACGGTTTTCAAAATTGCAAACATTGCGATAACCACATCTATTATTGTAATGCTATAAGTGCCCACCAGTTCTAGCAGATAACTGGTCGAACCTATTATTCGAGTCTTTGATATAGCCTCAAGATGGGTTTCTTGTTGCGAAATTTGTTCATATAATACCTCTATGATGGCAGAAAAATTTCGTGTAACCAGAAACTGGTAAGAGAAGAAGATAGATGCTAACAAGATGCACGTAGCGATTGAATAAAAAGGAGGCATTTTAACTTTTAGGGGTAAAATTTTGCATGAAGCATATATGGCGACTACACCTACTACAATAACGAAAGATGTAAGTAAATGTGAAACGACCGCTGCGGCAAACAAAAATATGATACTCAACGGAAATGCGATGCTTTGCTTTTTAATAAAGAAAAGCTTTGCTAGAAGCAAGATGATAGTGGAATATATCACGTATGCTATGCTCTGAGGACAGAAATAGTGCTGACCTGTCCAAAAACTTGCAATAAACCATAAAGCGCCGAAGGATGAATATAAAGTGTTTAATTGTAGCCTAAGGATCGAATATGTGATTACGCCTAATAGAGCTATTGTTAATAGAGGGAAATAATCACAGAGTAGAGGCGCTGGTATGCCTGTAGACGACGAAATAAATGCTGTAAAATAAAAAAATCCAGGCCAGTTAAGAAAATCCCACGGATTTAGGGTATTAAGCGCTACGTATCCTTCAGACAGCAAATGTACACCTTGAGAAGAAAGGTTATAAGAGAGCTGTAGAAATTCCGCCTTGTTCTCTCTTATCAGAACGGGTATACCGAACAAATAGAAAGAGATTAACGTAACAACAATAACTGTTTGGCGTTCAGACTTTCTGCTTACATATAGAAGTGCCCAGAGACAAGAAAGCCCTATCCAGAAAGTTGTGGGTAGTTTGGTTAATAATCCCAAATCGGTGGAATCATAATGAGTTACGTGTGTGGAGGCTACCACGTGAATTGCGAGTAGGAGAACGCTTAAGATGCCAGCAATCCAGAAAGCACTTTTTCTAGTTGTCGCATGCTGCTCTATCATTGAAGATATATCACCCTCTCAACTACATTATTTCCCCATGAAATCAAAACCAATAAATTTTGAACACAATTAATTTACTTATTGAGTTACCTCTGTTTTCAGTTAGCTTTGTTGACCTGACACAGAGTTCTGTATGTTAAGTAACCACTAAGCACTGCCATTGTTGTGAGCAGTAACGACGCTTTAGATTTGAGAGACCTCTTTTTAACAAAACTTTTAAGCGTCGATTGCAGGTGATTTGCTTCGAGTTTCAGTACGTTTTTTCCGTATAGTTTACTTAAGTGAGCCTTCATCTTTCCCTCAAGGAAAGATCTTGTTATAATGTCTCTTGTATTAAGCCTTTCTTTGGAGATGCGATGAAACACTATAGCATTGGGATTCCATAAAGTAATGTAGCCTGCTCTTACTAATTTAATCCCGAGCTCTGGATCCTCCCCGGTCATACGACTTCTCGGATTGTATCCGAAATTCTCATTGAACCCTCCAATTTTGAATAATATTTTTCGGTCTACCGTAAGGTTAGATGTGAAACCATTTCTTACTATTGTTAGTTTTTCTATGTTCCAGGGGGTGCACCCTATAGTCCAGTAGAGTTCTTTGGGGAACCATAATGAATAATTCTTGGTCCCCGCTTCCCATCTGGGCAAAACCGGTCCCGTTACTGCTGCAACTTTTTGACTTAGCTTTATAGCCCACAGCAGTTCTTCTAGCCAACAAGGGTGAGGAATTACATCATCATCAGTATATGCTATATAGGGGGTTTTCGCATGTTTCAGGACAATATTTCTAGAATGTGCTATCCCTTTATCAACGGTATTAAAAACCATATTTATTTCATAGCCTGTGTCAGCCTTCCTTTTTACTGTATCTAATAGTTTATTGAAATAGCCTTTATTGCTATTCACAATGATTGTTACCTCAAAGTCTTTAACTGTCTGCTTCTTCAATGATTTTAGCAATTCAAGAACCCATTCAGGGTACTCTTCTCTGAAAGCTGAGAAGGCAACCGTGATATCCTTGGACATAGTTAGAACTCCTAGCGCGACCTCATGATGAATGGAGCTTCTTTTCGATGGGGAAGGCTTCCCTTTATAACCGCGTTCGGATAAATAGCATGAAAAGAAAAAAGTGTATGCGCACAGCATAATCTAGTGGCGACGCTTTTTTGTCAAGGGTCCATTAGCAAGTTCTTCAACGATTATTTTTAGTATACGAAACCCATCTCGAAAAATGCATAGATTTGACTTACCGTGTCTCCTTCGAAACTCGATACTTGGAACTTCAACCACCTTCAATCCCAATTTTTTAGCTTTAATGAAAACTTCCGTTTCGATCTCAAAGTTTGTCGACTTCAAATATGGACGTAATTTCTCAATTGCATCTTTTCTAAAGGCTCCAAAACCGTAACACAAATCCGTATAGTCAGCAGACCAAAACCAGTTAACCAAAGAAAGGAAAAATCGATTTCCAATTCTACGAATCAGATTCATATCCTCCGAGTATCCATAAGGTAAGAAACGTGAACCCTTCGCCAAATCTTCCCCCGAATCCAAGGCCTTAACTAACGATGGTATTTCCTTAGGATTCATTGACCCATCAGCATCCATCATCACAATCACATCACCATCAAGATCAGCAAGGTTAAATGCTTGGCGCAAAGCAGCACCCTTTCCTCTTCCATTCTGAACAATAACATTAGCTCCAAATTTTTTGGCAATCTCAACAGTTCTATCCTTAGAATTGCCATTTACGATCAAAACGTTTTCAAAACCTATTTGATTTAATTCACGAATTACCTTTGCTATATTTTGCTCTTCATTACGGGTAGGAATTATGACCGTGACGCTTAAATCCCTAACTTTCTTCATTTCTCATTTTCCTCACAGTTGCACGTTCAAACCTCAACTTTTCAGCAGAAAGCAGCGTAGTTTCGACATCCACAAGAACACTTGAAAATCTTTCATGAAACAGCGAAAGAGGTCTATGAGGGAGATACGCAAGCAACGTAACAACACTAAGAACCCGTCACGTTCAGCTAAATCCTTACAAAATGAGCATGAAACTGAAAACTACGCGATGTCACATCGTGTGGTCAAAGCTTAAAAAACAACTGATAGTAAAACCCATTATTTTCTGAATTTCACTTTGTCTTAGATGTTCTTTTCAATCCTGTATGATACCTGTTACAAAAACGTCCGTCTTTTTCGTCTAGCTCTCCTCATGAGCATCTCTCTTGCTTCGATCAGGTCCTTATACGTATTTACTGTTACAAAGAATCCTGTATATGTATAGCATTTAAGTTCATGTTTACGTGCTAACACAGGGAAAGTTGATTTCTCAATATCGCCTTTTAACGGAAGATAGTTTAATATCTTCTTGTTAAAAACATAATTTCCCGAGTTACACCAAGCATGAGGACACGGAGGTTTTTCGATGAAGTCTATTGCTCCATACTTATCATTCGTCACCACATGTCCATAAGGACATCTAGGGTTATTAACAGCCACCGTGGCAATTGACCCATGATTCAGATGAAACGACGATAGATCCGCGAGGCACAAATTCGAAATTTGATCCCCGTTCAGGGCGAAGAAATTCTCTCTATCCACATGCCTCTCAATCGCGAGTCTAAAACCTTCACATGTTCCACCATCAACCGTATGCACGCTATACTTCATATTCACACCAAACCTCGCTCCATCACCAAAATAATCCATGATCTCATCCCCACAATATGCAACACCGAACACTATATTCCTAACTTCATTATCCACAAGCCAATCAACAATCCACTCTAACAAAGGCTTTCCACATATCTTAATCATACCTTTAGGAATGGAATCAGTAATTGGTCTCAGACGAGTACCTGCTCCGCCCGCTAAAACAACCGCAGTATCTAATTTTGGATTCATGATCTCTCCATCGTTGTTAAGCCAGACCACAAACCACCCTCAAAGTAGAACCAACACCCTTCTCATTAAAAGCAGGAACAATCATCACAACATCCAGCGTATTTATTTCAGGTCTATAAGAGAAAAATACGCAAATAATGTAACAACACTAAGAACTCGTCACGTTCAGCCAAATTCCAACAAAGCGATTATGAAACTGGAAACTTTGCGATGTTACGTCGTAAAGCCAAAGCTCGAAAAACAATTGATAGTAAAACCCGTTGTTTTCTGAGTCCCATGTTGAAGAGGAATCCACCAAGAAAACCACATCGTTAATCATCATGCGACGTACAAGACAAGAATCCTCCAAGCGTGAAACCTCCAAAATACTAAAAACAATCGGGGTTTCCCACGTTACACCATCCGCAACAAAACCCCGAAACTCACAAATCGCAGGCAATGGACTAGGCGTAGAGTTTTGTGCATCAGGAAAAGGCTGAGTTTGATTACGAAACTTCACATAAACCAAATAGTACGCTGAAGAACCCATATGATTACCAACGCCGACAAAAACCTGATACTCCTCATCAACGCGAACATTAAAAGGATAATTCTCCGCCATACGATTTGGACCCAAAACCCAAAGCTCAGAGAACCTCTCTCCGCTCCTAGGAAAGGGTACAACGATACTCAGCGTAGGAGCCGCAGCAACCAGCGTCAAAGTCAAACTCGTTACTACAAATATGGTGCGGTACTCTTCAAGATTCACTTGAAACCACCTCTGGCTTCATCCCCAGAATTCGCCGATAGTAGTAACGTTTGAAAGTAAGCCAACTAACAAAACTCGCACAAAGGATGATGGTCACACCGACAATCGATCCGATCATCATCCACCGAAAACGTTGATTAGCCTCTTCCATAGCCAAACGTCTTAACCCACGAGCCTCAAGCCTCACCTCTACTCCAGTCTCGTAACATAGATCTGCTGAACGAGCCGCTCCATCAAAATCTTCAATTCCGTAGGAAACACGTGCCTGAGCCAAGAGCACACCAGCATCATTTAATCGTGCCAGCAAACCAGAAACGTCCCCTCCAGCACTTTCGGCCTCCAAAACAACTTGATAACAAGAAAACACGATGGCCTCGGCCCGCTCAATAGCTAACGCGGCCTCTTCAGCATTTGTCGCATAAGCCTCTAATGGAAAGACACAAAGTGCCAAAGCAAAAAGAAGCGAGAAGATAAGGAAACTTCTACAGGCAGGCAAGAACATCACTCGATTCATTTTATTGGCCGTGAAGGAAGCGCTTTGGTGGTTTCAACTACTCAGTAATTCTGCCATGGACCATTTTCTCTAAGTCCATCTTTTCACTGTTTATACCACTGATCTGCTCTTCGAGTTGCCTTCGACGCTCAAAGTATTCACTAAACTTGTCGAGAAACTCTTGACCCTTTCGCGTGATCTTGTAACAATCACCGCTGCCCTTAAAGGAAACTAAGCCTGCGTCCATAACCTCAGCCAAGTATCGATTCAGAAGCGCGTAGCTCAGGTTGGCTTGGTACATGATCCACGTCTTCTTAGCAGCCTTGCTAGCTACAAGCAGTATGTCCGCTATGATCTGCAGCTTACTCCTATACTTTCCCATTCTCGTCCCTCAACTTTCGAATAAAGCAACACGTAACAAGAAAACACAGAAACGAACCGTCTAAGCCAGTTCAAAAAGATAGTTGGGAGCTATTTTTGCCATTTGAAGTGGAGCCAGCCCCTCCCACCCTTCTTCAGTTGCTGACCCTTCCTGCGATCCGGCTCTGTTGGAGTTGGTCTTCCTCGTGTGGTGTAGTGTTTCTGCTTGCTTAGTACGCTCCTAATGAACTTTTTCCACCCGCCTATTGAGGGGTTGGGGGGAATCAGCCTCTCTGCATCTGGAGGGTTGTGTTGCTCTAGAATTTCTATGAAGTCTGGGGGTTTGTAGTCTCTGGTGGCGATGATGATGGTGCCTCGATCTACGAACAGTCTTGAGTAGTCTCGGTTGGCGATGCCCTCGGCCCTCACCTTGTCGTCGATCCGATCCCGCCACAAGGTCTTCCACTCGTTTTTCAGGTCCTCCATGAACTTTTTCCATTCGTCTAAGGTTTCCACTGTGCAATCCCTCCATGACGGGAGCGGATGAGGATTCCGTGCCTCGATTCAGCCGCCCTCACATATCAACCCCTCTCAGGATTCTCCAAAAACATCCTCATTAGATACCGAATGGCTTCGCTTCGACTGGAGAAACGGGGCTTCAACTTGGAGTCAAAAGCCTCCACAAGCTCCCTTGGAGCCTTAAATTCCACGAGTACGACCTCTTTTTTATCAACCCGCCTCTTTGACAACGACCTCGGCTCCCATTATTTGGTAAGGGTTTTGTCGTTATTTTGTATTTAAAAACATAAGAAACGGATTTCTAAAACGAGTTTCCAGTTGATCTCCTACGTTTTCTGGAACAAAACTTATTTTTTCTAGAATAATTGTATAAAAAGAAACATCATAAGTTATATAACTTCTACGCGCTATTAATTGTTGCTTCTAGAGGGAAGCAATAGACGTGCCATCTATCGACGAACTTTTGGAGTTGCTCGAAGACGGAAAATGGCATGGACTAAACGAGATCATAGAAAAATCCCGATTATGCAAATTCAAAGCAGAAACAATTACAAACTTCCTAGCAGAGTACGCCTTTGTCCAACTCGACAAAAAATGTCAAAAAGCCAGACTTACCCCATCAGCGCTTGACTTCCTCAAGAAAATCCAGCGCATCGACGAAGAAGAAGAACGCTAACAATCAAGGAAAACCAATTTTATAAAGACTCATGGCAATTCGCGCGCCAAAACTTGGCTTTGCTATGCTTTATGTGTCATAGAAGGCCAAATAGTTGAAACCTCAATCAGAAGGGAGAGCAAATAATCATTAAACCAGCGTCATTTCATATGCCTCGCGAGAATAGTCAAATCAAGCTCCTTAACCAGTGGCAAAGAAGTGGCACAAGCGTTAGAAAAGGAAATCGAAACGGATGAAGAGGAGGCACTCTAACCTCATGCGCACTATCGGAAGTTATTAGAAAGAGCAAAAGGGAAGTATGATGGCTGAGTGTTAAGGATTTTAAACACAGCCCTCAGTTTCTACGTGATGATCACTTATATAAGAAAAAGGAGACTTTTTATGTTAGGTTTAAGTCCTCGTATATCGTGTTGTGATCAACGTTTTTCTCCATAAAGATGCTGAGACGACGATCGCCGATTATTACTGACAAAATTTTCGCATCCGCGCCCTCCAAGAGGATGGTTTTGATTTCTCCGAGGTTGAATATGTTTGAAATTTTTTCTCCCGACTCAAGGACGGTGGCGGACAATGTTGCATAGTCAATTATTTTGCTTGGGTCCTTAATATCTACAGCAGCAGATGTCGAAGCCCTAAGGATGTATCCGAGAACCCCTTCTCTGGTCTTAATATCTTCAAGATTATGACGCAAATTTTGGATTTGCTCTTGAGGTTCGCTTTTAGTAGGCATATAAATCCCTTAATGTGCTATAGGTTTAACTCTCACCAGCTCTCCTTTTTTGACTTCGAGCGCTTGGAAGGCTTTCTCCGGTATTCTTATTAGCCCCTTTCCCTCCAGCGCCGAATCCTCAATTGCCCTTACTCTGCATCGAGCTTGCTTTCCACTAAAGGCCTCTATTTCAACCTCACCGACGCCCCTGCCATTAAGGAGCTTGGACCATTGGTTTAGGGTTTCGTGATCGATTTCCACGGTGTCGCCAGTAATTTTGCTTCTAAATCCGCTGAGGTTGTCAGCGACGAGCTGAGATGAGGGGACAAATTTGAGGGGGGTAGGGACGATGCTTTCAAGCAGCTTCAGAATTGTTGGAATGATCACGCGTGTGACGGAACGTAGATAGGGCATGTCTGCGTCCTTAGACGTTACCATAGCTAGGTACATGTCGTTGGCGCATGAGACGTAGACCCTGCCATTGTCTCCAACGATTGAAAAGGTGTTTAGACCTCCGATTATGGCGGCGTTTTCTGCTACGTTTTGAAATAAGCGAACCGCCTTTTCCATCACAGTGTCGTCAGCTTGCGCGTCTCCTGCAACTAAAATGCCATCTGTCGTGAAAAGAAAAGAGCACTTAACGTCGGGACATATGTTTCCGATTTCCTTTAGAGTATTCCTTAGCGCAGCCGTAAAGGCGTCTCTGCTCAACCCTCTCCCTTCTTTGGGTGGTTTTAAGAGATCTTGAGCAGGATTTTCTTTGGTATGCCGTCGATTTCTAGCACTAGGTACTTAATTCCTTCCGCGTTTCCGATCTGATCCATCCATTTTAATGCTTCACGAGATTTTTGTAAGTCTAGGAGCCTCTCCTGCTGGAATCGAACTGCCTCTTCGATGGCGGTCAACTCATGGAATGGATTGGCATCTAACACGACGTTGAGGCTGCCGACGGTCACTTCTCCGAGGGTTTCCTGAGCTGCCTTTTTGCCAGCCAGCTTGAAGACCACCTCGCGAATCTTCTTGGACCTCTCAGCTAGTGCCCGAATTTCATCGAGCCTGCGTAGATACTCACCTAGCACGCTTTTTGTTCGGCTTATTTCCTCATCTACGGTCTCCGCTATCCTTATTGCCGAATCATATGTTTTCAACTCAACGACCATACGAACACCTCCAAGGGTAAATAGGAGGATGGGCTTTGCGATCCCTACCCCCACTCTCAAATGTGGACGTTTCGCTACGTCTACGAAGGCGCTACATCCTCGCCGTAGAACTTGTAGCCCGATCCTGTTACGAACTCTGCTCTGTATTTGTACCCAGGCTCTAAATCTATAGTTGTGCAATCAAGTGTCAAGGTTAATTCGCTAGCAGCTTCAACGGACTGCGGTAGCCCCGGACTACAGCCGTCTATGTCTTGTCCGCTCACTGTTGCACCAGTTATTGTAACTTTTGATGTTCCTACGTTCCTAATTAAAACATCAATTGTGTCAGCATCCGTGTCATAGGTCATCGATATGACTTTGACTTCTTCTGTTTTCATGAAGGTGAAGGTTAGTGCTCCCATCCACGCTGCGACAGCGATAGAAACTGCCACGGTCACTGCAATCAAGATGATCGCTGCAACCACTGGGCTCAACGCCTTTCTACTTCTCAGGATTTTCCTCATTTTGGATTTTATCCCTCCTTTTAGGGTTCAGTAGAAGATAACACAGTATTAAGATTTAAATCTTACGATTTCCGACACTATATTCGGGAGAAACAAGTACTGCTTGGGAGGACTTCCTATCCGACCGCTTCTTCAAAGAATCTCAAGAGGAGTTTAGCTACCTTCTCACCGAACTCAGTCTTCACGTAATACTTCTTCAAGGGGTCAATAGCCACGCTTCTAGCCAGCCCAAGATCCTCGATCTCCATCATCCTCGCCCTAAACGTTCCGTCGCTGATGGTGAGCCCCAGATTCTGCATGAACCCCTTCGCGTCCTTCCACCGACCCTTCTCAAGATGTAGGAGGAAGATGCAGTCGATGGCGTGGTCCTTCTCCAGCATCGACTTAATCGCGGACAGCCTTTCGTCGGTGAGAATGCGCTTAACGTTTCCTTCTTCCCCAGCCAATTCCACAACCTTCGCGTTAGTATATTAAACTAGACACATTTAACTTTATATTACGATTTCTGACATAATTCTCCTTACATAATGCTTAAGATTACTAGAATTCCCCTTTTTTCTGTTTTGAATCATTTTTGGCTCCTTGGGATATACGGTTGATGCGATGCTGAGGCTGTCCGGAACCCCACTGGAGGCGAAGGCCATGAAAGGCGGTTATGCAAAACCGAAGAGGAAAGGATGTCCTTATCCAAGTGATGAAAAATACTCACAAGAGCAAGTTTAAGGTGGCTGCGACTTGTTATCAGGCGGGATAACAAAGAGGCTTCGCAGAACCCACGTGTTCGCGTCACAACTTGAGCGAAAAGAGGACCGCGGCAAAACCCTAAGCTAAGCCCTGTAGGAAATGCTTAAAAGGAGCTACTAAAACTGAAGCGAGGGATTACATCGGACTCTGTCAAATGTTCGAGTTTGTGTTGTTTCTTGCATATAAAGGCTGACCGATAGTATGCTTTCGTAAGACGCAATATTTAATAGATAGAAGCGGGAAATTCTATTAAGTGGGAAGACAATGCCACAATTGAAACTGTCCTTAACCAAGCTAAAATCTGTCTTTTCATTCAAGGCTAAAAAACGAAGAGAAGAGTCCATTCCTCCTCCCCCGCCTGTTCCCATCCCAAGGGGTTACAACATCATCGAGAGGAACTCTCTCTATGAACCGTTTGTCCACGCGGTCATCGTACAGAACCCTTCAACAGGGGAATTCAAATATATCTTAGACGAACTTCAGCTCGACCCTTTCGAGAGAGACATTTACAACCGAATCTTAGAAATCCTCCTAGCCGAGATTCGATCGCCAAGAGAGGAGATCAAGAACCCCAGAGAGTTCTTTGACAGAGAAGCCAAGAAAATCATTGAGAAATATCGCATCAGCCTGGGTTGGCTACCCGATGTTTCCTGGTCGAAAATCTTGTATCACGCGGAACGAGATCTGGTGGGTTTTGGTCATATCGACGCTTTAATGAGGGACCCATATATTGAGGACATCTCTTGCGACGGTGTGAATAAGCCGGTTTACGTTTGGCACAGAAAGTATGAGAACCTTGAGACAAACCTAGTATTCAAAGAGGACGAGGAAGTAGATGATCTCATAGTCAAGTTGGTTCACATGAGTGGGAAACATGTTAGTTCCGCCTTTCCCATAGCAGACGCCTCTCTGCCGGGTATGCATAGACTCGCTGTTTGCTATAGACGCGAAGTAACTCCCTTCGGAACAACCTTCACCATCCGAAAGTTCCGGGAGGACCCCTACTCTATTATTGATTTAATGAACCTCGGAACTCTAACCGAGGAGATAGCGGCGTATTTCTGGCTGTGCCTAGAGAACAGGACATCCATCATGGTACTCGGTGGAACCGCGGCAGGGAAGACTACAGCTCTAAACGCGCTAGCCTGCCTCATTAAACCCGGGAGTAAGATCCTCACGATCGAGGAGACCGCCGAGCTCAACTTGCCCCATGAAAATTGGGTTTCGCTTATTTCAAGGCGAAGCTACGGTCTCGGGGAGAATCAGAGCGGTGAGGTATCGCTCTTTGACCTGGTTAAGGCTTCAATGAGACACCGCCCAGACTATCTGGTTGTAGGGGAAGTTCGGGGCAACGAAGCGTATGTTCTGTTTCAAGCGTTGGCAACAGGCCATGGTGGCATGTGCACCATGCACGCAGAAAGCCTTGATTCGGCTGTTAAACGTTTAACCTCGAAGCCCATGGACATCGCACCGACCTATGTACCCCTCATGAATATCGTTGCGATTATTTCAAGGGTTCACTTGCCCCAGGCGGGTGAACTGAAAGCCTACAGACGAATAACCTCCGTTAAAGAAATCGCGGATTACGAAGATTATAAAAATGTGTTTAGTTGGATACCATCAGAAGACGAGTTTCATCCCGCATTAAGCAAAGGGATTATGCTTCCCACCATATCGAAACGCCTAGGTGTTGATCAGGAAGAGTTGATCGAGGAGATACAACATCGCAAAAACGTGCTGGGTTGGATGCGAAATCGTAACATTCGAAGCTATCGAGACGTCGCGGCGATCATAACCGAATACTACTCCAGACCAAAGGAATTTTATGAAAAAAAGGTGGAAGCGCTTGCCTCTACTTAGCAGTCTCGAAGGGTGGTCCCACCGCCTCTTCGGAAGCATCTCGCCCAAATTCTTTAGCAACATCTTCGAATTCAAGGATGAACTGCAGAAGGCTGGATTGAAAATCTATCCCGAAACATACATTTCTCTAATGTTTTTCCTAGCCGTTCTAACACTACCCGTCACGGGCCTAGCGATTGTGCTCTTGTATTTCACTAAATGGATACTCCTCATCATGTTGGTTCCTACACCTGTGTTTGTAATGATAGGGTTTATGGTTGTGCCAATGATGAAGGCGGGTGAGCGAGCCCGTGCCTTAGAACGAGAAATGCCATTTGCCGCAGCGTACATTACTGTTATGGCAACGGGCGGCATTTCACCCTACATGAGCGTCAAGAGGCTTTCTAAGGTCGATTTGATGCCCGCGATGCATAAGGAAGCCAAAGAGATGATCAAGGATGTAGAGCTCTTTGGCATGGACCCACTATCCGCTCTAAATAAGGCTGCTAAAACCAATCCTTTAGACATATTCCGGGATTTTATTTCGGGATACGCCTCAACAGTCATAACAGGAGGCGACGTTACCCATTTTCTTGAAACGAAGACCGAAGATGTCTTTAAGACCCGATCCGCAAGGATTAAAGCCGCCGCCGAGCGCCTTGGTATGCTCTTGGAGTCCTTCGTAATCATAATGGTTCTCATGTCTCTCTGTTTCTACATTCTGTTTAGCGTAGAGTCCATATACAGTGTAGGCATCTCGCTTTACTCCGGTCTGATCTTGTACACATACATTTTTACTCCGATACTTTCTATTGTATTCATCTACCTCGCCCACGACATGCAGCCTAAAACCCCGATAACCGATTGGCGACCATACAAGGCCTACGCCATATCCACATCGGCAGGCATTTTGGTTCTTCTCCTACTCACTAGCTTCTTCGGGTTCATCCAGGTGCCGTTCCTAGAAACTATTAAAGGTATTGTTGGGCTGCCCACCGCTGTCGCCATCGCACTTGTCATCTCTGCCACCCCCCCAGCTATCATTCAGGGCAGAAACTCGAGAAGGAGGTTCGGTATTGAACGAGGAATAGCAAACTTCTTACGAGACTTAACTGAAGTCAGGAAAACTGGTCTAGCTCCAGAAAAATGCATTGAAGGCCTTTCAAAGCGTGATTATGGTGAGTTCAGCAAGGAACTGGAAAAGATAACGTCTCAGCTTTCTTGGGGAGTTCCATTGAGAGACGTCTTCATGGACTTCGTTAGACGAACCAAGAGTTGGTTGTCTCAGGTGGTTATATTCCTGATGGTGGAAGCGATTGACGTAGGAGGCGGAACAATTTCGATGATCGAATCACTCACGAGGTTCAACCAAATGACTCAAGAAGTGGAGAAGGAGAAGAGGATGAACGTTCGACCTTACATTATAATTCCCTACTTTGCTGCGATTTTGCTAACCGCGACAACCCTAATGGTGCTCATGTTCCTTACCAAAACGGTGAGCATAGCAGGGGTGGTAAAAATCGATTTGGAGTTTATCTCTATGATCTTCACCATCTCAGTTATCGTTCACTCCTATACGATCGGGCTGGTGGCTGGCAAGATCAGCGAAGAGTCCGTAGCCGCCGGATTCAAGCACTCAGCCTTACTCGTCGTTATTACTTTGTTGGCGTCCATTTTCGTACCGCAGATGGTGGTCTTATGAAAAAGCCACGAACGATCGGTGTAGTAAGTAGTAAGATTTAATAGACTCTTCTTATAATACCTGTTTATGATGGAAATGGTGAACGCTTAAAATGAAGTTGAAAAAAGCCACGAAGTTACTCCGCAATAAATGCGCAGTTAGTGCTGTGATTTCAAGTGTTATTCTTACAGGTGCGGTTATCGCGGTGAGTTTTGTTGTACTTGTTTGGGCGCAATATCGCTCTGAAAGTTATAACGAGCAGTATGGCGAAGCTATTGACTCTGACATTGCCAGGCTTAAAGAGAGGCTGGCGTTTGAATACGTCTTTTATGACAGAAGCGGAGGTAACCTGAAAGTATACATTATGAACTGTGGAACCATAAATGACGTTACTGTGCAGACAGTTTATGTTAGCAATGACACTTGGACATATAGCTTTTCCAGTATTAGCCTAAAATTTTTGGATGATACTCCCACGGAGAGCTTAAGTAAGGGAAGCGAAGGCTATTTTTCTCTTTCTCTGCCTACTCCTCTTACAAGTAAGGCAATTTATCATGTCAAAATTGTAACTGGAAGGGGATCTATATTTGAAACCACATTCATTGCTTAAGAAAAAACTTGAAAAGATAGTTCATGATTCGAGAGGATTCTCTGCTATTATTGGAACAGTATTTATGGTTCTTGTAGCGTTGTTATTGTGCACAAACGTTTTCTTATGGACGCTTTCGCAAAACACATTGTACAATGAAGCAGTTAAAGAGAGAAATCAGCTTGAAGTAGACCGCTTAAACGAGAGAGTAAAAGCCTTTAACGCTACCTACACTGTGAACGATGGCGAAGTTTCAGTGTCAGCTGACCTTCAAAACCAGGGACCCTTATCCGTCCAAATTACAAATCTATGGGTCAAGGATATCGATAAGGATCTCTATAACTGCAGTGGACCATTGGACGAACTCAATTTGGAACCTGGTGGAGCGTCAACCCTCGAAATTAGCGTGACTATTACAGGTTCGGAGGGTGGGGATCGTTTCAGTTCATGGCTCATAACGGGACGAGGGAATGTTGTGCCGATTCAAGAAAAAGAAATAGAAGAAATTATAGTAGCGAATTTAGCCCAAGGAATAGGCTCCATGGCACTAGACTTCTTGGCTTTCAAATATTTCACATATCAAACCAGTACTAAGTTGGCAAACTATCCAGATGGCACTAATAGTTTCAATGTGCCCAGTCGAACTAACATAGCTTTTGGTGTTAAATTAACGAATCTTGATCCGATTAAACAACCAATCAGAATTGACAAATATTCACAGTGTTGGTTGTATTTCCCAAAGGCACCGGGTCAGAGTACTGTATTCTATGTTGTGAATGTTGCAGATGACGGAACCATTACCACTCCATATTCCCCAATAACCATACCGTTTAAAGAAACCAAACTTATTGTGTTTGCATCAAACACTGCTGGAAGCCTAGCTAGAGTCTTCATAAGCTCATCTGTTGAAGACTTGCCGTGTGCTCTCAACCTCTTGCTACTTGGAACAATTGGAACTCGAGATTACGGACAAAACATACCATTTGTTTCGTTGTACGTCTATAAACCATAAACCTCTAGCAACCTCTATTACAACATGAACCGAACAATCCATAATAATATCTCCAAAAACTAGCGCAATAACAGACTAAATGCCTTTAACATATCGGTCTCATACCTACTAGATCAGAAATCAAGAGAACAGATCCCTTTAAAGCCAAAAACGTATGCCAAAGGAAGAGCGATCTCTTGAAGCTCTCTTTGTTGAGGTTTGATTAACAAACTTTTTATCCCACGAAGATAGCTTATATCGTAAGACTTACTACAATGTACCATTTCGCGGTGTGATCTCATGGTGGAACCGCAGACAGAGACAAGAAACTTAGATAGAGGCCCTCTGCCTTCACGAGGGGAAAGGTATGCAACGATCTGCCTGTCCCTTAACCCGAGTGAACTGCCCGCCCCCCTTCTTAAAAGGTTCCTATCCCTATCCGCCTCAAAAATAGGAAGCGGGAACGTCAAACTGGCGTCGCATGTTCTCGTCATCCTCAACGTCTCCTTTAGAAAACGGGCTGGGCGCCTGACGCCTGATGTGCTCCTCCTTAAGAACCCTGAAGTGCTGGCTAAGCCACAGTGTTGGGGAGGCGAAAGCAAGCGGTAAAGGGTGATCACCCGAAAAAAGTGGCTGTTTTCCGATCTAACCTTCGTGGTTGCGATCGCGTTTTTGGGTTCTTTTAACTATACGTTCGACCGATTATTTAGGGAGATGGTTATTACTATGCCTCAGCTAGCATTCCCTTACATGTTTCAATACCAACTCGTCCTACCCATCATAGACGCGGCCCTCTTACTCATTGTGTTCAATGGCCTTAAGCTTTCAAACAAACGGAAAAGAAAAGATGTCATTCATCTAGCGGCCAAGGTTGTCGAAAGCTCTAGTTAGTAGCCATAGCAGAACTTGGTGAGTCTTAAGTATTCTACGTGAATTTGCTGAACTGCTTGACGTAATCCCAAATCTCTCCAAAACCTAACATGCTTTCGCAGGGAGCGCGGCGAAAGCTGAGGGTAGTTCACTTTCTGTATCTATTCTTTTAGCTATGATGGCATATTGGGGCGCAAGGAAACAAAGGTATTTTGACCATCTCGACAGTTCTATTTTCTGTAAGAGACTCCAGACAACGTTAACTCTGGTATTTAGAAGTCTTTCAAGGATTGGAAGTCTGCGGTGCGTTCCTCCTATTAAGCCCATGAAATAACACCCATACTCCTCCAGTATCTTAAAACCGAGAATCTGAAGCAAACCTTTCATTTTTAAGGGGACTAGAGTCCATTCAGGGTATATCTTCCTCAGGTAAACTCTGTGATACATCTCCATGGCAAAATTGAGTCCTGAATCAAAGACAATCAACAGTATTCCATCATCCTTGAGAATGGAACGATACCTCTCAATTACTAACTTCGTTTGTTCTGTGGGGAGGTGATCTATCGTCGATATGTCAAGTATAAAGTCGAAGGACTTATTTTTGAAGGGGGGTTTCATCACACTTGAGCAAACTACCTCGATTTTATCGTTTACCCGCTTTTTTCCGAGATTGCAAATCTTCGGAGAGACATCCATTGCAAAAAGCTTCTTCTTCATATGGATTTTCGAAACCTCGGTAAACAAGTCTCTGTCGTACTCGACTCCCTCGTTCCAAAGATCCGTCTTTAAGATGGTGCAATTTCGGTTTATTAGATAATGGGCAAATATTCGTTTTATAAGCGCTAGGTATACTGCTTGAAAAAGCTTTGATTTAATAGAACTTCTTTTGCAATTCGTAAAGCGCGGTATCGCTTCTTCCCATCTAAAGCCACGCGGTGCCCTATTTTTACCGTCCATGCTGTCCCAGCCTCCTAAAGGCGTCGCCCATCCACTTGAGGTTGAATGAGCCTTTCCACGAGTCTGAACACAAGATAATGTTTAGTCTCTAGGATGAGCTCATAGTGTTGTAGGAATGTTGATCTCCATTCACTGTCATTGTAGTAGCGGTAAACGAAGTATTTCTCTTCATAGTAGTCATTTATGGATTTCAACTCAGGGTTATCCAGTGAAGTTTTCTCGATTACAACGAAGGAGCAGTGCTTCCACGGCTTTTCCATCACTTCAAGATAGAATGGATAATCATATTCATCGAATATCCGACTTGGCGAGGTGTTTGTAAGTACAGAGAAAAGGGGGGAGAGAGCTCCAAAATGCGCTGTTAAAAGAGTTAGCTGGTTTCCGGTCACCTGCTTTATTGCCATGACCTCGCCCTTCCAAGTGGAAACATCTGAAAACCCCATATCTGATACGACGCCTGATGTCGACCCAGTCGCTACAACCGAAATTTGAAATGGATATACTATAGAATAGGTGATAAACACGAGAGCAATCATCATCACCTTTAATGGTTTCTTAAAATTGGTGGCAAGAAGAAGAGGGAGGGCAACCAGTCCTGGGAGGCCCATGTAGAAGAGCCTTATCCAAGACCAAGAGCGCATGAACAACCAGTGGAGGATTATCGGTGATATTAGGAGCATCGCCGGTGAAAGTTGAGACGATTTTCTGTGAAGCAGAACCACAGATAGTATTGCAAGTAACCCTAACGCGCCTGATATTGCGAATACTCCTTGAAAAACGTAATTTGTCACTAACCAGAAGGAAACATCCCCAAAAGTGACGGACCCCGGTTGACGGATAAACATCAAGGGGTCTCGGAAAATGGCTAAGTTCCAAAATAGCCATGAAACGATCCCCCAGAGAGGTAGGTGAGCGTAGGCAACTCTATAACTCTGCCCGTTTTTCAATTCTCTTGACGTAAAGAAGATTATGACTAGAAATGCTACTGCCCAAGTCTCGTACCTCGTCAAAGTACCGAGGATGAGGGCCAAGGAACACTTCATGAACTCTACTGTGTCATCCTTCTCCCAATAACGCTTGAAGTAGTATGCAGCCAGCACTGTGAAGAGTATGGCTGTCTGCTCCATCATGGGCGTCGCTCCGTAGGTTAAGGTGAAGGCGTTGCACATGAACAAGGCTGACGCTAAGATTCCCAGCTTTTTCTCGCCTATCAACCTATAAAGGACTACACAGATTCCACCTGTCACGAGTGAGTTGATGATGGTACCTGCGAAGCCCGTGGTGTAGAGGGGATCAATCAATATCAACGGTATAACTAGGAGGTGGAACATCGGAAGCCAAACCGTACCTAAGTTCGCAAAGTTGTTGAAGGGCTGGTTGTCAAAAAGGGTTCGGGGTATGTATAAATGTGAAACTGCATCTCCACAAGCAAAGGTATGCCCCCATTTGTAAAGCAAGTAAAAACCGAAGGCCATTTCAACGAGGAAGGCTGTGAAGAATATGACTAGCTCAGTTTTGTCTTTAAGTAGGAATCTGATGACGTTTGCCAACGGTGCTACAATTCTGCGAGGTATGTCTCTCATCGTTCCGTCTTTCCCCAAAATTTTGGGCTTCTAAAGAAGCTGGCTATGGCTGCCGCTCCCACGAAAATCCAGTAGAGCGGTATAGTTAACGCTAGGGGGGCGTTGCGCTCCATTTTCGTTCTGGCTATGCTGTGCATGCAGCTGAACATAACTATTGGATTTCCTATGTACGCCAAGAAGGCTGACCAATAGAATATGGCGTTTGTATATAGCCAGTGAAGCATCCAAGGAGCCATAAACCATATTAGGGGTAGAAAGGCCCACGTAAGCCAGTATGTTACAAAGAATACCCAAGTTACTAAGGCAAAGGAACATGTTATCGGAGCCAGGAAGGGGATGAAGAGAATGAGCTTCGTACTTAAGGGTATTTTCGCCCTCACTGTTCTACCTAGGCAAGTCAAATAGCCTCTAAACCATCGTACTCTCTGCCTAAAGTGACTTCTCCAGCTTCTGGGCGCAACCTCATAAACTTCTGAATCTAGTAACCCGAACTTCTTCTTTTTTTCAGCTAAGAGTATCGAAAGGTACGCATCCTCCGTGAGCACTTCTGGAAAGCCTCCAACCTCCTCTAGCACTTTCCGCTTGATGTAGAGGCCCTCGCCGCTGAGTGGAAAAATTCCGGCCCAAGAACGGGCAGCTGGGAGAAACTTTCTTTGCCACACAAATGTGTCAAGCGATATGTATCTTCCTACAAGAGTTTTACTTGATCTAAAGACTTTTGGTTGAACAACATCATACCCCTTTTCCAGCATGAGGCTTACAGCATCCTCAACTTGCTCCTCAGGAAAGCTGTCGTCCGCGTCGTAAACGCATATTATTTCGCCTTTAGCCTCCTTCAATCCACAGTTTAAGGCGTGGGGTTTTAGCTTCAGCTTGCCATCCGTAACTATAACCTTCGCCCTTATGGCCCTACTTCTAAGGAGCATAATCGCTTCCTCCAGATGCCTCCTCGTTTCTAGAAGCAAATCGGCCTCCTCGGGTTCTATGATAAAAAGCACTTCAAGCCTCCACCACGTTTGTGCTGAAAGGCACTTCGCTGTCGTAAGGATGGACTCAGTCCTTTCCTTAAAGATTGGAACGAGCGCCGATACCATGGGGGATCCTCTGTTCCACGGGAGGTTCGAAGACTTTTCATAGGCTACGCTGGATTCGGGCATACGCAAATGCATTATCAGGTTTGCAGTATACAGGAAATTTGAAAGTATAGGGTCTAAGGCTATCGATGTCAGTTTTACTCATCCCCTTCCATTTGAAGGGTGCATACGGCTGGTGGACAGAAACCTCTCTATTGGAATTAATTCATTTACAACAATAGGGTCCGAACATGAGTCGGTATCTATCACGGCTACGACTGAACCCAGAGCTCGGTTAGCGCCTGTTCGAACAGCCTCTTCTCTGCCTAAGCTCGTGCTATGTCTTACAAGTTTGCCACCTATACGAGGCCACTCTTTCCGACTCAATTTGATAGCTGCCCATGCTACTTCGTATGTATAGTCGGTGCTTCCGTCGTCCACTATGATGACTTCAGAAAAACCGGGGTATTGGGCTGCAAACCTAAAGAGGTTCGTAATATATCGCGATATTCGCTTTTCCTCATTATAAACTGGGGTAACGAATGAGATCTTGGAACAATACAATTTTTCATTATGGACAGATCCCCCCAGCAAGTTAAACATTGACAATTCCTTCAATTAATGACCGCCAATTAGCAGTTGAACATATCTGCTCATATCTTAAAGGCGATGCTCCGCGAAAACCAATATTATCGGATAGGAAATATGGCAGAAATGTATTACATGATTGATGGGCGGTATAAAGAATAAGGTCTTCAGTTTTCCTCTTTCTTGTAAGCGGTGCTTTCTTTAGAAATGTCAGGGTTAGCTACCCTGTCCTATGGCTAAGCGGAGTATAATCCACACGATGTCTCCAAGGATAAGGGCAACGATAAACCCAGCGGTGATAAAAATAAGGAAGGGCAAACCAGGCGTAACCCACACCTCCCTTGGAAGTTCTCCTCGGCCCGCAGCGTTCAGAATTCTTTCAATTACTTCCTCTCTTTCCTCATCTTTGGGCATTACGATAAGTTTTCTCTCGGTTTCTCCATCCTCACCTACATGAACGTCTTCAAGCGGGTAAAAATAGCCCCCCTTTTCCAGTTCTGCCGCCTCAACCTTGTAACCGCAGAGAATTGTCAGAAGTTTTCTCCACTTAGATTCTTTTTCAAACCCCTCAAAGAGCCTCTTTCCGGTTCTTCCTTTCCAAAGATAATTGCGCGTGATGGCGTAGAATACGCTTAGCGCTGCCAATAATACGGTATTAGAGAATATGGTGATAGGGAAAAGGGGGATCACAGTGGTGAAGAAGGGTTGGAGGAAATAGATAGGATAAGTGGGCAGGGCGAGAGACAGACAAATCAGCGCCTTGGCGTCAGCCCCGCCAAAAGCCCCAGCGTAAAAAAGAACTATGGATAAAGCTGAAGTTGCCGCAAAGGAAAGAGTGTAAAGAAGCAAGAGTTGTGGAACAAACAGGAAAATTTGTAGGGAGGTTAAGGCGAGGGCCAAGGGTGCAAAAGCTACCCACACCATGTTGCTAACTTCTCGCTTCTTGAGATCACTCCAAGAGGCGTAGGTCAGAAAAGCCAAGCAAAGAAAAACTCGAGCACCATCAAGCGCCTCACTCACTTACATCACACCAAGCATCATCAATAAGCGAATACGGTATAAAAAGGACAACGTCCTCAAAATAACAGATACCGTGGGCAAGGCATTAGCGCATTAGGCCCAGTTGTAGTTTACATCCAAGGCTCAGTGGATCAAGGAGCCTTCGCCGCAAATTCAAGATACGGTCCGGCTTCTGTGACGACTTTGAAGTAGTACGTTTTCCCAGACACCCACTCATCTTCGATGATGGAACCACCTGAAACGCCCCACTTCAGGGTAATCGTGATGCTTGACCCCGCGCTAACCACGCCTGTATCAGGAGACAAAGTGTATTCATCGGTTGTCAGCCTGTTAAGGTCTGCATAGGACGAGTTTGACCAGTATATGGCCACGATCTTTCCATCAGACGTACCCGTGTTTCGTATGGTGATGTCGGTCCTGTTTTTTGTTGCACCCGCCTGGTAGAATCTTATATTCTCTCGAACTAGAACCGCTCCGGCTTGTTGGGTTTGCGTCGACGTGAAGGTCATGACCCAAGCGTAGGTGACGATGACGGCCGCGACAGCGATGACAATCAGCAGTAGCGTGGCGAGAATTGGCGATATCCCTTTCCTTGAACCCAGCAGTTTAAACAATTTCGGCTTCACCTCTTTCCTAAGATTTCTGAGGTAGCATATTTAACGTGTATGAATTCAAAATAAGTATTGAAAGAGCATGAATCAGAATCCGAACAACCATTTGATAGCAGACGCTAATTCTTCCCTAACCATGACTCAAAACAACTCATTTTCCTCAACCAACTATTTCAAAAACAAGTGGAGGGGCGAACGCCCTCGTCTCTAGGCGGACGCTAAGCAGACCCTCTAAGAAGCCGCACAACACTTGGTGGTTAGTGATGAAGGGAGCCTTGATTATAAAGTATTTGTCTCGGAGGTAAAAGTCACCGAAACCCTGAACACGCAACCGCTTGAAAACCTCAGGCCACTTCTCTCGGTCGGTGGTCTGTAGGTTTAGGGTAGTCTCTATGGAAACCTTAGCGGCTTCCCCGATTTTTTGGCCTACCTCCCGCCATTTCTCTTCTGGGATGTGTTGAAGTAGTATGTTGATGAACTCGACGTTTATGAAAGCCACCCTGCTGATGCCAGCGTAATATTCTCCAGGATACCTCCAGTCGTAGATCATCATGCTGCGATAGATGTCCAGCATTTTTGATATGAGGGGTTTGATACCGGGTTCCCTACCCTCTCGAATAAGCGAATCGATGTACCTGCGTTCTTCCTCTTCTAAAATGATGGTTGTTCTTTTAACCGAAGATTCCTTAGGCATGTGACCCCCTACATATTAAGTATATTTTTTAACATATATTATATTTTAGAGCCTATTCCCCATTTTAACGGCTCCCATGAAGACCTCTTGGGAAACTGAGGCTTAGGGCTTTCATTAACTTTATGAATCAGTGCTACACGTGCGCTGAATAGAACCTCATAAATCTTTAAATGAAACGCGTCTTCCTTACTTACAAGGATTTATCATGAAAAAGCGTCGCATATCGAAGAAAGAAGTCGAACACATCGCGTGGCTTGCGCGCATAGAACTTTCTGAGGAGGAAAAGGACCTCTTCTCCAAACAATTCGATGACATCCTCAGGTTTTTCGAAAAAATCGATGAAGTGGACACCGAGAGGGTTCCCCCGACCTATCACGTTTTGGACCTCGTGAACGTTTACCGGGAGGATGAAGTTTCGCCCTCCTTGCCTATAGAGGAGACCCTGAAAAGTGCTCCTAAAAGAGAGAGGCGGTTTCTCAAGGCTCCGAGGATTGTGTAGGAAGGAAGTGAATGTCCAAAACGCGTGGACTCACCGCTAAGGAAATAGTGAGGGATATACGTAGTAAAGAGATGAGTGCAGAGGAACGTGTCGCATCAATTTTTGAAAGAATTCATAAAGTGGAGGATGAAGTTCACGCCTTTGTAACCCTTCTGGAGGACGAGGCTCTCGAGAAGGCGAGGGAGATTGATGAGAAGGTTTTGAAAGGGAAAACTCTTGGAAAGCTCGCGGGCGTTCCTATAGCGGTGAAAGACGTTATTTGCACAAAGGGAATCCGCACCACCTGCTCCTCACACATGCTGGAGAGCTTTATCCCACCCTACGACGCAACGGTCATTGAGAGAATCAAGAGGGAAGACGCCGTCATCATCGGGAAAACGAACATGGACGAGTTCGCCATGGGATCCACCACCGAAACCAGCTATTTTGGTCCAACGCACAACCCGTGGGACCTTTCAAGGGTTCCCGGGGGGTCTTCGGGCGGAAGTGGAGCCGCTATCGCCGCCGACGAGACCGTCTTGGCTTTTGGCTCTGACACCGGGGGGTCCATACGATGCCCCGCAAGCTACTGTTCTACGGTCGGCATTAAGCCAACCTATGGCTTGGTGAGCCGTTTCGGGCTAATTGCTTACGCAAACAGCCTTGAACAAATTGGACCGATGGCGAAAAATGTTTATGACTGTGCGTTATTACTCAGCCTCATCGCTGGTTATGACTTCAGAGACAGCACATCCGTGAGAATGCCGCTAAGAGATTACACAAGTTCCCTCAAGAACAATGTTGAAGGGTTTAAGATTGGCGTGCCGAAGGAGTTCTTTGGCGAGGGAACCAGCGAAGCTGTGAGGAAACTGGTTTGGAAAGCCATTCATAAACTACAGGAGCTAGGGGCCACTTATGAGGAAACCTCGCTTCCTAGCCTTGAATACGCTCTTCCCACCTACTATATCATCGCCATGTCGGAAGCGAGCTCTAACCTCGCTAGGTACGATGGGTTACGATATGGGTATCGAATTGACCGCGACGAAGCGGATTGGTCAACCGTCTATTCTAAAAACAGGCGTATCGGATTTGGTGCTGAGGTGAGACGACGCGTCATCTTGGGCACCTATGCCTTGTCGGCGGGATACTACAACAAATACTACTTAAAAGCCCTTAAGATTCGAACCCTCATTCGACGAGATTTCGAGGCTGCCTTCCAAAAATTCGACGTGGTGGTAGGTCCTACGATGCCGATTCCCTCGTTTAAGATCGGGGAGAAGATTCAAGATCCACTCGCCCTCTACATGTGCGACATCGATACGGTGCCAGTTAACTTAGCAGGACTGCCCGCCATATCGATTCCGTGCGGCTTCACCGAAGGTTTGCCGATTGGAATGCAGATCATGGCTCCACCGTTTCATGAAGACGTAATGCTCCGAGTGGCTTATACCTTTGAAAGAAATACATCATGTAAGGATCGAAAGCCTCCATTAAAGTGAAAGTTATGGCTATGCCTAAGGTGAAGATCGGACTCGAGATTCACTGTCAATTAACCAGCCTGAAATCCAAGCTTTTTTGTAGATGTTCCTCAGACTATCGGGGGAAGGATCCCAATTCGCTGGTTTGTCCCGTCTGTTTTGGGGTTCCGGGTGCGCTTCCCGTGCTAAACAGGAGGGCGGTTGAGTGCGCAGTGATGACTGCCTTAGCCTTGAACGCCAAGATATCCGACCGCATGTTCTTTTTCCGGAAGAATTATTACTACCCCGACATGCCCAAGAACTTCCAGATATCCCAGTACGATCGTGCCGGTGGGGTTCCGCTGGCCGTTGACGGATACCTTCACATGGAGGTTGATGGAAAACAGAAGAAGATTCGAATCAGTCGGGTTCACTTGGAGGAGGACCCAGGCAGGCTCATTCATTTGGGGCCCATTGACCAATCGCCCTACACGCTTGTTGATTATAACCGGGCTGGAATCACTCTTTTAGAAATCGTGACTGAGCCGGATCTAGATTCTCCAAAAGAGGCTAGAATCCTCCTTCAAAGGTTACGGTCGATGCTAGAGCATCTAGAGGTCTTTGACGGAAGTTTAGAGGGCGCCATGCGGTGCGACGCCAACATATCCCTAGCTGGCGGAACTAGAGTTGAGGTCAAAAACATCTCCTCCTTCAAGGAGGTGGAGCGCGCCCTAACCTTCGAAATCATCCGCCAAAAGGATCTATTGGAAAAGGGGCTTGCGGTTGAACGTGAGACGAGACACTGGGATGAAACGCGTCGGATAACCATCACCCTCCGAACCAAGGAGGAGGAACACGACTATCGATACTTTCCGGAGCCAGACCTCGTTCCAATCGTAATCACTGAGGAACTCATTGGAGAGGCCAAGGCGCGAATGCCGGAGCTACCTGAGGCCCGGATGCAACGTTTCACAGCGACTTATGGTCTCCCGCGCTATGACTCGGGGGTCTTGGTGGGGGATAAGGCACTGGCCGACTTTTTTGAAAGATGCGTTAAATTGTATAATAAGCCTAAGGAAATCAGCAACTGGATGATGAGCGACCTTTTGCGTTATCTTCATGAAAACGACCTTGAGCTTTCCGAATCCAAAATCACCCCGGAACATCTCGTTGAAATGATTAAGCTCATCGATGAGGGAGTCATAAGCGGAAAAATCGCTAAACAAGTTCTCCCTGAAATCGTCGTAACTGGGCGACGCCCGTGGCAAATCGTAGAACTGAAGGGCCTAATGAAAATTGCCTCTCGTGAAGTACTGGAGAAAACGGTGGACAAAGTCTTCTCCAAGAACCCAAAGGCCGTTGAAGACGCCCTCATTGATGAGAAGGCGGTTCACTTCCTTGTGGGTCAAGTCATGAAGGAGACGAAGGGAAAGGCGGACCCAGAGTTAGCCAACCAGGTGATACGTGAAAGACTGCAGAGCATAAAGCAAAAGGGAAGCCCTAGGTAGAAGCCTTAGTTTTTCCCTCTTCCCCAATTAACCACGTAAACAAAATGAAACCCGCTGTAAAGGAGGCTAGGCCGAAGAGGGCGAGAAGAACTTGAGGAATGATCCACCTCTTGAGAACGTAGATTAGGTATGTGGGTCCCCCGAACGTAAGGGAAGCCGCAAGAAGCGTTAATATCACTTTGACGAACCTTTTCCGCGCCTCTTCTGTCAACCTTGGAATAGGAAGCCTGGGCTTTCGACTTCTTTCCTTGTTTCTTGTCACGTCAAACCCACGCTTAGCAATGGATAGTTACGCGTTGCTCTTAACGATTTTCATCCCCCACCTCTATTCCTAGCATTTTCGTGAAAAACTTGAAGACAGAAAATGCGGCTTCTCGATCGGCTTTAACGCCGGTTGTTGCACCCAGTAAGCATACACCCTCCCACCCCCGACTTTTCGCAAGCCCCAACAGAAGACCGGTGGCTCCCATGATCTTTCCGCCTCCATAGAGCATGGCTCCCTTTTCCACGATCTCCGAAGCAAGCTTCTCGGAGGTGGCAGCCACATAAACCTCTCCGGCAGGACGTGGCGCGGGCAATCCTCCCATGGTAACGATGAATTTGCATCCGTACTGCTCTACAAAATTCAGGATTTCATCGCACAACTGATAATGCACCACCATGTCGTTAAGGGAGGGCTGCACGTCCCCAGTTAAAATGATAAAATGTTTTTTCCCTATGGAAGAAGCGTGGAATCCGTAGCGGGGTGGACGGCAAACTCCATCTGCGTTTACGACCACGTAATCCGGAAAAGATGGAGAATACAATTCAGTGAAGGGCTTGGCGCGGGTAAACTCGATCAGTAGTCGAGCTGCAATCTTTCCCACACCTCCAAACCCTGGCAGACCCTCCACAAAGATTGGGTTCTCCAGCTCTGGATGAAACAAGGGACGAAAATAGGGCTTATCCATTCAAGCACACCTAACCATAACTGAACAAAGCCGACTATAGGCTTTTCGCTTCGTCTTTAAATGTGTTAGCTGAAATAGCTTTGGCATTTTTGTTGAAGGTTTGTGAGGTTTCGATTTTTTGAGGAAGTGATTGTTTGGTGGCGTGTCTTACTCTCTTTGTAGACCCTTGTGCCCTCTTTGGGGTTGGCCGGTTTTAATGCTCCCTAAATGGAAGCTTTCATAACGCGAGATTGGAGGTTTGCATAAAAACATTTAAGAAACCTTGTCTCACAATTCAATATGGCGGGGCGAAACCGCAGCGAGAGGAAAACCCTCCTGCAAGGGTGGGGTAGCCAGGTTAACCCGTTGGGCTCATAAATGCCCTTTTGGGAGACCCAAAGATCGGTTGTTCAAATCAACCCCCCGCTACCAATCATTCTTTTCGTAGGTAGTAGGTTACGAGGCTTTTCGCTACTAGTCGCCCCTTGTCATCTTTTACTTCCACATCGCTCACGGAGATCTTGAAGCCTTTATGTATGTTTCGGGCTTCAGCGATCAGTTGACCCGACTCCACAGGCGCTAGAAAGTTGATTTTCATCTCGACTGTTATTGGGACGCCCTTTAAGTCGGTTGAACCTAATGTTGCCCAGGCTGCGGCTGAGTCGGCTAGGCTGGCTGTGGCTCCTCCGTGAACGGTTCCTAAAAACTGGAGATGTTTCTCCTCTATGTTCATGGTTAAACGAGCATAACCTTCCCTCACTTCTTCAATTCTCATGTTTAGAAGTCTATAGTAGGGGCTTGCTTCACCACGCTCAATTAAACCATCCAGAGTAGGCTCCATCCCACAAACACCTGAAACTAGATAGTCATCGATGCCAAATATAAAATCTTAGAAAATTTTCCTTCATCTCGAGATGGTGGTCAACAAATTCCACTTCAGTGCACCACCAAGAGCAAGAGACCGCTGAGAGACCATCGATGTGCTAAACCTGCTTACAAGTGGTTTGGCGAGCTGACTTAAACCATAGAACTCTACACTAATGGACTACGCTAAACACTCTTTGAGGTAGTCGTCTAGGGTCTTTCCAGGCACAACTTCTATCTTGTAGTCGTCAACATCTATGGAGTGGTCAAAGTTCTTTTGAGGTATAACGACTTTCTTGAACCCCCATGCTTCCGCAGCCTTAATCTTCTCGTAGAGCCCTCCCACTGCCGTGACCAGTGTGGAACCGTCTACTCCAAGGTTGATTTCGCCAGTAACCGCTACATCCTGTCGGGCAGGTTTACCTTCCAGCAAAGAACATAACAAGATAGCCATCGTAACTCCGGCGGAAGGTCCGTCAACTCCGTAGGCTTGGGAGAAGTCAATGTGGGTTAGGTAGTCTTGTGCGATGTCGACGCCGTACTTTTGAAGCATGACGCTTCGAACTTTCGCTACGCTATCGGATATGAACTTTTCTTTCTTCCCTTTAGCGATACCCGTGACCTTATAGTATCCCCTCAACGGATACTTTCGGGCAATCGTACTTCTTCTAACCATCTGCGCTTTGACACACAATACATTGCCCGTCATCTCTCCACTGTATGGATCAGACACTACTGCTAGGCCATATATCTGCCCCAGTTTGCTGCCTTCAGGCTTGATCTCTAGTAGTTTGCCCCTTTCGCTAAGTTGGTGCTCCAGTATCTGCATCTGGATCGTTTTACAGTGTTTTTCGATAGCTTCTTTAACATGCCTCTTCTCCACAACCTTCATGCCCTCATTCATAGCCAGCGTAGCCGCAGTCTTGATGATGGAGATAAGTGGTCTAAATTTGGTGGTCAACGCGTCTTTTTTATTGCTTCTACGCCTTCCCTCATTAACAATTTCTTCGCAAGCTCCTCTACTAAAGGGAACTATGTGAAAACGTTGCACTTCTTGCGCGATAAACTGCACGTACTTTCTTCGGTTCTCGACCGTATTGGGCATATCATTGTTCATCCCAACCACCTTGCCATAGCCGTATATCCTATCCATCAAGGCTGGATGTATTTGACTAACAGAGTCAAAGTTGCCGGCACCAACAAGGAAACACATACAAGGAACCGGTTCGGTGGAAACGGCCAAGGCAGCAGTGCCACCATGTAAATGTCCCCTCGCAGTTATGGGAAGCTGTCCGTCTTCCAACACTGTCAAAAGGGTTACGACTTCACCAGGGTCAAGGTTCTTAACCTCATCTATATACAGGATGCCTAGACAAGCCCTGTGAACGTCTCCGGCGGTCACCCTCTGATGCTCGGGAGTGCCCAGCCCACCAGTCTGATACGGATCCCACGCAATGTCTCCAAACAGTTGAGACGACCTATGACCAGTAGCGTCCATGAATGGGGCCCGCTTAGAAGAGTTGTCCACTATTAGCTTAGGCACGTTAGACTGTTGTGCCCCGCTGATGCCCGGTAAATTAACCATTCCTCCTCCAAGCTTCCCAAACCACCAGAGGAATACGGCAAAGAACAACAATGAACCCGCTGGGACAAGAACCAGTACCAGTGAGGGAAAGGACTTCGTAAAATATTCCAAGAAGCTATAAGCATGGAATTCTTGCAAGGTCACACCATCAGCGGTTATCACTGGGTTTGAGGCCCATAACAGGAACATGTGATACAAGCTATACATACCGATAAAGAGAAGAGCCAAACCAAAGATTGTCAATAATACTTGAAGCGTCCTCAAACCGACTGAGGTAATAAACCTCTTCTTCTCCTGCTTAATCTTCTCTTTACGTATGATCTCTCTGCTTTTCCCTGCCTCATGCATGGAAATTTTGGGTTCGCTTGGAACCATTTTGTTCCCCCAGCAGAGAACATCGAAGAGCTTAATGTTCTTCTCCTTGTAGATTTGGGTGAGCTTCTCAGCTAGGGCTCTTCCGATAAGAGACTTGCCTGTCCCAGGGTCCCCCAAGAGGAGCAGGTAAGGTCCAGGACTTATTTTCGTCTTAGATGACGGTTTGATTTCGTTAGGGTCTTTCCAATCATCGTACCACTTCTTCTTCTCAAGCCATTTCAGCTTATGTGCCCACTCATCGAGGCAGAGAAAGCATTCTTGCAATGCCCTATCTTGACCAATCACCCATGATATCAGGTTGTCATCAACAGGGAAACCCTTCGTGCTTTCAAAATTTGCCCAATCCCATTTAAGGTTCACTTTCTGACCATGAACGATTTTTTGTAAAATTTCAATTTCCTTCCCAAAGTGATCACTAGGCAAAAGGAAGCCCCTCTAGGGCATCAGCGACTATGTGAAGCCCCTCTCTTTTTCCCGTCTTCATCGTAAAATCTCAGGTTGTACATACGCTTTCGGAGATTATAGTAATTATTTCATTCCCAACAATATTGCAAAATCTGATAGAAGTAAAGATTGATTTAATTCTGCGGTAATATACAATTTATGAAAGAAGAGTGTGGGTTATGCGGCACAGTACTTCCGTATTACTCTCTCAGGCGTTGTTATCGATGCGGGAGATGGTACTGTAGAAACTGCACCATGTTTACTGAGGACGGCAGCATCATTTGTCTAGGTTGTGCAAGGAGGATGGTTTCACCGAGGCGGCTAGGAACCAAATATAGTCCGCTTAGCAGGTACTTGGCGCGACGAGCACAATACAGTGATCGAGTCACCCTTAGCTTTGCAAAAATTGAGGGCATCATCGGAGACAACCTTCCTTTCTCAGCCCAGCGGTATCAGCACTGGTGGTCCAATACGCCCAGTCGTGGTCAAGCGCAGGCATGGCTGAACGTGGGATGGAGGGTGTATAGCGTTGACTTAGGCAACAGGACCGTGACCTTCAAAAGGGTGGCAGAGCCGGAGATGGAAACTGGCAAGAAACGTGGGAGAGGCACCCGTAGATCGGCTAAGAAACTTTTTCGACCACCTAAGCCCCGAGCACTCCGGAGAAGAAGAACCCCTTCCATGACAAGAATAGCGAAGGCTCAGGCTAGACTCATAAACGTGGAACGCAAGAAATCATCTGTGAGGCGGTATCGGGGCAAATTTAAGCCGCAACCAGTCTATGAAAAAAGGCTTTACAAACCAGAAGCAAAACCAAAGGAATAAAAGTCTACGCGAGGTCAAAATTTCTATTTTCTCAACGGATACCCACGCTTTTTGTTGCTTCCTTACTGAGAATGGGAACAGCCCTTACTCTGGGTGGCATTTAAACGTTTTTTGCATGTGCTTAAAAATATTTGCCTGTTGGAGGGATCTCTCGTCAGAGCTTGACATTCCGTAGAGAGCGAAGAAGCGTGCGGTTTGTTCACAGTATACGTTTAAGGACCAAAGCTCTTGCAAGATCACGCGTTTCTTAAAGAAGAAGATGGCGTGGATAGAGGTCACTTTTAAATGCGTGAAGACACCCTTATGTCCGTTTATTTCAAGCTCTTTTCTCTCCAAAACCTCAACAGACTTCACGCCACGGCTTTTCTTGATATTCTCAAGAACACCATTCACCTGCTCGGCGAGTGAAGTGTACCTTTTTTGGACTCGTTCGAGGATTTCCCAAGAGATGAACATGTTGTCCTTTGCGGGGGAGTGGAATGCAAGGTTTCCTCTGTTTCTATCAGATTCTGGTTTCAGCTCCACCCTCCAGTCCTCAGGGTAATCCACTGCGAACCCGTAAATTGAGAGACGATCGTACTGCATTTCTCAACCAACTTTTCATCAGCAACGATACAAGGTAAGTGATGTTAATGAATTTAACAGTTCCCTCACCTCAACAGCGCGTGACAACACAAACACGCATAAGTGTCCATCCAAATAAGCCGTACATCATAAAAAATGGACGGGGGACACCATGGTAATCTAACCGTTACATACACAACGTACACAAAATCGGATAAGCCTCATCCAAATTCCGTAACAGAAAATGGTGCGGCGGACCGGATTTGAACCCACGAACCCCTACGGGAAAGGATCTTGAATACGATTGTGTTTGAGTTCTTTTTATGATAAGTCTTACAAAGCAAAAAGTAGAATGTATGTTCATGAGCAATGTTATCTTTGAAGTCACTTCGAAATTTGATAAGAAGGTCAGTCTCACTGAAGGAAAATATGATCACATTTGTAAGAGACATCCTGAGGTGTTCGGTGAACTTGATAAAATGAAGGAGACTTTAGCCTCGCCTCAGATAGTTAGAAGAAGCCTCTATGATGAAAAGGTTTGGTTATTTTACCGTTTCTTTGAAAACACTTCTGTGACTGAAAAGTATTTAATGGTGGTTGCGAGAATACTTAACGATGAAGGGTTGGTGGTTACTAGTTACTTCACTGGCAAAGTTATGATGGGTGAAGAGATTTGGAGGGAAAAATAAACTTCTTTTTCGACGAAGAAGGCGACGTGTTAGACATCACTTTCGGGAAGCCGAGGAAAGCTGTGGCTAAGGAATTAAAGAATGACATAGCTATTAGAGTAGACCCGAAAAGTGGGGAACTCGTGGGCATTGTTATACTGAATTTCATGAGAAGATTCAGATTGAAGAAGAAAACAGAGAAAATCGAACTCCCAGTCAAAGTCACAATAACCACAAGCTAGTAATTATTATTGGTGCAGCAGGCAGGATTTGAACCCATGACCACAGGCTTCTTAGCCGGTTACCTTAAAAAACCTAAGTTTTAAAGCTTCCTGAGTTTGGGGATTCACCTTTCAGTGCACATGTGTCATCTGATGCGGATGGACTGCATGTCAGCACTCTGACTCGAACCAAACTAAACCAGTCTTTCAGTTTTTAGTTTTCTAAGTAGCTTAACTCTCTCTGAGATTGAAGGATGAGTCTCTGAGATTATTCCGTGATTTTTCTCTTCCGTGATGTTAAGTAAGGCGGATACCATTGCATGTTCACCGACAAATTTCTTGGCGACTCTATCAGCTCTCACTTCAAGCTTGTGGTTTATAGGAACCATTGCTATTGTCATAAAGACAATGGTCGCAATAGTTGCCATGACTTGCACTATTATTTCTGTGAATAATTCGGACACGAAAATAGGTGAACTTACTACCAACCAACCGTAAATGGGCACAAGAACTAGAATAAAAGCTGCGATTGAGCGAAGTATTAGGTGTCTCCCTCTGATGTGAGCAAGTTCGTGCGCAAAGACACCCATAAGCCCACTGAAACTCAAATCCCTTATTGATTCCTCACCAAGAACGACGCATCTGCCTTTAGTGTATGCCCCTTTGCCAGGAAGAGTTGCGAATTCCTTTAACCTTACACCCATAAGATTTTGCAGCTGAACAAAATGTTCCGGCATGGGCCTAGTCGCTCTCAACTTATGACGGCGCACGACTCGAATCTGTGAGGAAAATTGTGAAACAATATTGGGCATAATCAAACTGCTTGTCGCAAAGAATACCACAAAAGCACCAAGTTTCACAAGGAGATTAGGAAATTTCGCAAAAACAGTGAAACTCTCTACTACAATGATACCAATCACAAATCTCTTCCAGAAACCAAGTTTTATGAAACGCAATATCTCAGTTAGCAAGTTCCCGCTACTCCTCCTTCTGTTGAATCCTACTCTTTGCCTTTTCTTGGAGCTCTGAGATTTCCTTCGTTGAGGTTAAGGCCTCTTTGGTAAACTGGAAACCCTTGTTTATCATGATTTCTATGAATTCGCTTCGGCTCATTCCAAGGGCCTTTGAAGTTCTATCTATCTTCTCGGTTGTCTCCTCAGATAATGTGATGCTTAATATTTTCTTAGTCATAACATACTATTATATTGTTAGCCAGATTTAAGGTTTGCCCCGATCATCTTGCGGTAGCCTTTGGCCGTTGCCTGCCTTGTCCTTCCTTGGCACAGCCATTTTTCAAACTCTGAAAGGTGGTGGGTTAACGCAGATGCGGGCGGGGTGGGATTTGAACCTGCGAACCCCTACGGGAAAGGATCTTGAATCATGGTGGATTGTTAATCAATAATTTGGCCATTTTTTGGATTTCTTCTAATTTGCTTTTAACCTGCTCCATTCCAGCCAAGTCATTTGAGGTTATGTAATTCTTTTTTGCATGTGAACATCGATGTCGCAATTGCCTTATATCATAAACATATTTTTCGGTGTATTTATCGTCATATTTCTCAAAATGTTTAGAAACTTTTCTATCAAATTCATCTCCTTCATAAGGAAAGCAATGTTCTAACACTCGAAAGAATTCGCGATATTTCCCAACGGGATTATTCATTCTTTTTGCGTCCGAGTAAATTGCAAGCGCATCGATTTGCTTTAAGTAATTGCTAAGCGTCTCCTCGGCAAAATCAAAGGGGCGACGGATTGAAACAGAAGCAGATAGACTCTTAGCAACGGTGAAAGTCTTACCTGCAAGCTCTGCTTTTTCTTCTCGTACTTCTGGGACATATTCTGGAGCATCCGGCATTTTTCGAATATCACATTTTCCAGTCTCTTCTTGTAGAACATTCACTACGTAGTTTGCGATAATGTGCGCTTCGGCATCTTTAATTTTATCGAGAGGTTGGATAGTTCCTTCAGGGCTATAAGTAACTTTTGCATTCGGAACAAAAATATTAATGTCTGTAAGTTTGTGCTCATTATCAAATAAGAATTCGATATCATAATTGCCTATATGTCTGGAAAGATTTTTCAGATTTTCACTTTCATCTCTGGCCCATGTATCGACCTCATATCTATATTTCAACTTCATCTAAGTACATCTCCGTTAACTTCATGGTGCAGGGGGTGAGATTTGAACTCACGAACCCCTACGGGACGGGATCTTGAGTCCCGCGCATTTAGCCCCTCTTATTTATGCGAGATTGACCATGCTCTGCCACCCCTGCACTCTGGCAGAACCATCTTGTTAACTTCCCTTGGTTTCTATTATCTTTTTCCAATAGTTTTGACTCTTCATGTGAATCCTACTTGATTATGGTTCCAACTTTTTCTCCCTTCACCGCCAAGGCCACGTTTTCGGGATCGAAGCCGTTCACGATAACGGTTTTGGTCTTCCTCCTCTGTAGGATTCGAACCGCTTCTGGATCCAATATCTGATGGATTCCAGCCCTGTGCTTGTCCTCCTCAAACAATCCAAAGAGCTCATCAAAGCTCACCTCATTAATCTTTTCCGCGTCCGAATATCTTCTGGGATCCTTGGTGTAGATGCCGTCCTGGTCCGCTGCCTTCACCAACAAATCCGCCCCAATCCTCTCGGCGATCATGGCTGCCACGGCGTCCGTGGTCATCCCAGGCTTCAGCCCACCCATCACCACGATTTCTCCCCTCTCCAGCGAACGAAGAGCCTCATCTATGGATGTGGGAACCATCCTTGACGCCAGGTCGCCTAGCCTTCGGGCCAACAGTTGGGCTATGATCCTCGAAACCGATATGGCAACCTCATCCTTGTCCGACTCCCTCAAGCCCATGCCCTCAGCAACCTTTATGAACTCTCTTGCCACGAATCCACCCCCCACCACGACAACGAGCTTCTCACACTGTTTTCTCAAACCCTTGAGGAGGTGAACGTATTTTTCCATGAGAACGGGATCCGGTGGCGAAGCCACCACGGAACCACCGATGCGAAGGACCACCCTCACCAAAGCACCCTCCCAGTTATTGTGGACGCTTACCATAATAAAGCTCATCGCTGACTTTTCAAGATTAAGGAGCCGGAAGCAGACTAACGCATGTTCAAATGGGTTTATAACACTTTTCCGACCTATAATATAAAAGGAGACGTAGATTACTGTCCGCCTCCAAAGCATTACGGTGAGAAGCATGACTGAAATCGAACTGATTCTCTTGGGAACCGGTGGTGGCCGCTTTGCAACCCTAACTCAAAAGCGGAGAACCGGAGGAATCCGCTTCCTCTCAGACACCGCCAATATGCACCTGGATCCTGGGCCAGGCGCCTTAATATACTCATTGGAAGCCGGTCTGAACCCGCAGAAGGTCAGAGCGGTTCTTGTCTCCCACTCACACCCGGACCATTACACAAACGCCGAGATCATGGTTGAGGCTATGACTCATGGAATGACAAAGAAAAGGGGACTTTTGGCTGCGCCCCCAAGCGTTTTGTTCGGCAACGAGGTTTGCGGACCCTCCATTTCAAAATACCATCAGCAAATGCCGGAAAAAGTGATAGAGGCAAAGCCAAGCATTAGTTTCAACGTGGGTAACATGAGAATTCTCGCCACCAAAGCACAGCACACGGATCCAGACGCAGTTGGCTTCCGACTGGAAACTCAAGACGTGGGAGACATAGCCTACACCTCTGATACCGAGTACTTCCAAGGGATCGGAAAAGCCTACGAGGGAGTTAGGCTCCTCCTACTCTGCGTCATGAGACCATCGGGAAGACCTTGGAAGGGACACATGACCACCGAAGACGCCATAAAAATCGTGGAGGAAGCTACACCCGAAATGGTGGTAACAACCCACTTCGGGATGCAAATGATCTTCAGTGGACCAACTCGTGAGGCGAGGCTGATTGAACAAAAAACTGGAACCCCCACCGTGGCGGCTGTAGACGGAATGCGCATCAGCGTGGGTGAGGAGATTCGGATGGAAAGGTCAAAGAAAAAGCCGCGAGGGTTAGACGAGTTTTTGAAGGAAACTAAAGATTAATTATCTCGTATACTTATTTTGTAACCTTTAGTAAGGTTAGCTGGGGTTGGCAAATGGCGAAACTGCCCAAGGAGTGTAACATCCTTCAAATCGAGGAGAAGTGGCAAAGGAAATGGGAAGAAATGGGCGTGTATCGTTTTGACTGGGAAGACACCCAGCGCCCCGTTTATAGCGTGGACACCCCTCCACCCTATCCATCCGGCGACTTTCACATGGGGAACGTCCTCAACTGGACATACTTTGACATCGCGGCTCGCTTTAAAAGGATGAGGGGATATAACGTTCTTTTCCCCCAAGGGTGGGATTGTCACGGCCTACCCACCGAGGTGGAAACCGAGGAGTATTATGGAATTAAGAGAACAGAGGTTCCTCCAGAAGAGTTTAGGAAGCTCTGCGAGCAATTTGTAAACAAATACATCGGCGTGATGAAAAAGGCTATCACTCGTCTAGGATGCTCCATTGACTGGGCAATCGAATATAAAACCATGGACCCAAACTACTGGGGAAAGACGCAACTTTCCTTTATTCTTCTTTACAAAAAGGGTTTCATTTATCAAGGAACCCACGCCGTCAACTGGTGTCCCCGCTGCGAAACAGCAATTGCCGATGCGGAAGTGGAGCATGAAACAAAAGAGGGAACTCTCTATTATGTCAAGTTCAAATTGGAAAAGAACAAGTTCCTAACCATAGCCACCACCCGCCCCGAACTCTTACCTGCTTGCGTCACAGTGGCGGTGCACCCAAACGACGAACGCTATCAGCAATACATCGGGGAAGGAATAATCGTGCCCCTTGCAGAAAGAAGAGTGAAAATCATTGAAGAGAGTATGGTGGACCCCACTTTTGGAACGGGTGTAGTGATGATCTGCACCTATGGCGATAAGGCGGATGTGAAATGCGTTGCAAAGCATCAACTGCCGGTCATCATCTGCATCAACGAGGCAGGAAAACTAAACGAAAACGCTGGAAAATACGCGGGACTGACTGTGGAGGAAGCTAGGAAGGCCGTGGTGAGGGACCTTGAGAAAAACGGCTTGCTGGAAAAATCTAAGAGGATCCAACAGGAGGTTGGGGTTTGTTGGAGATGCAAAACTCCCATCGAAATCCTAGAGCGAAAACAATGGTTCATGAAAACTCGCAGGCTTACCGATGACGTAGAGAAGAAAGCCTTAGAAATCACTTGGTACCCAGACCACATGAAGACACGCTTAATAGACTGGGCGAAATCGCTCGATTGGGACTGGGTGCTTTCACGCCAACGGGTTTTTGCCACCCCAATCCCCATCTGGTACTGCAAAAATTGCGGACAAACAATCGCCGCCGAGCCCGAATGGGTCCCAATAGACCCCAAGACAGAAAAACCCAAGATTGATAGGTGCCCAAAATGCGGGTTTGACGAATTTATCCCTGAAACAGCCGTGCTGGACACATGGTTTGACTCCTCCATTACATGCGCTGTTCATGCTGGTTGGCCAGACAGAAACGATTGGCGGAGGCGCTTCCCTGCCGACCTACATCCCTCAGGCGCCGACATCATCCGCACTTGGGCGTACTACCTCATGGTTCGCCATCTAGCACTATTCGACGAAAAGCCCTACAAGAGTTGCTTGATTAACGGCATGGTTTTGGGAACCGACGGAAGGAAAATGAGCAAATCCCTGGGCAACTACATAGCTACCCCCGAGGTTTTTGGAAAATACGGAGCCGACGCCACAAGACAGTGGGCCGCTAGTGGAGGGGCAACCGGGTCAGATATACCCTTCCGTTGGTCAGATGTCGAATACGGGTGGAGATTCCTCATCAAACTTTGGAACGCCGCCCGCTTCGCCAGCTTGCACCTAGAAGACTATACGCCACAAGAAGAGGTAGAATTGGAGCTTCTGGACAGATGGGTCCTCAGCAAGCTTGAGATGGCAACTCAACGAGTAACCGAAGCCCTCGAAAGCTGCCAGTTTAACATAGCAACCGAAGAAGCTAGAAACTTCACTTGGCATGTGCTTTGTGACTGTTACATTGAGGCCATGAAGCATCGACTGTACAGGCCAGAGATCTATGGCGAAGGAAGCAGAAAGGCTGCCCAGTATACCCTGTACGAGGCCATCTACCGAACACAACAGCTTCTCGCCCCCATCTCTCCCCACATAACTGAGGAAATATACCAAGCAATTTATGCGAGAGATAAGAAACACAAAAGCATCCATGTCTCCCCTTGGCCCACTCCAGAGAAGGAGAAAATCGATGAAGAGGCGGAAAAATACGGGGACCTAGTCATGGCGGTTATAGGGGAAGTTCGAAAAGATAAGGCGGAGAGGAGGATGTCGTTAAATTCACCTATCAAGAAACTAATAATTTACGCAGGGAGCAAAAAGAGCGCGGATATTCTCAATCAGGCAACACAGGACATAGCGGGAACCTGCAAAACGGTAGAAATGATAATCCTACCGGAAAAGGGTGAGGGCAGAAACGTGCAAGAATACCCAAGCATCCGGTTTACTGCTAGTTACTAACTTGGAAGCTTGAAACGAAGCGTGGCGGCGACTCCGCCGAAGGAGTTTTTCAGCATCTGACCCTCCTCGGTTTCGGTGGATATGACCTCCACGTTGGCGGCAACCTGCTCGGCTCGCTCAGCCAAGTCTTCGATGAGTTCCTTGACCTCCACTATGTAGAGGGCTGGCGATGTGCACTTTGGGCATGGTTGCCCGCTGAGGCTTTGTTCAAAGCTTGGGACCACCTGAGTCTTCATGGTCTCTTGCTTCATGTAGTCGCATGCGGTGCATTTCACAGTAACCCGAAACACGTTAAGGCCCTCGGAGAGCAGCAGAGTTTTCACGGCTCCCATTTCCAAGCTTCGTTTCACCTCATTTTCACCATAGGTGGCTAGGCCAGTGTCGTGCCCGATCTGGTAGAGAAAATCTTGCATGATTCGCTTTTCCTCCACATAACGAACTCGTTGAAGAATCTCAGGAGCTCGTTCCACCACCTCTTCCAGCCCTTGTTCACCGATGTATGCTGTGTCGATGGTGGCGATGATCTTTTCCTTTAACCTGTAATCAAGATAGTCTCCCTTCTCAAAGTCGTATTTGGTGGGTCCAGGCCCGCCAATAATTAGGCCTTTCAGGTCTGGTATCAACAAGAAAATGTCGTTAGCGTGTTGCCCAATGCGTCTAAAATAGCTCAACAGCCTCGCCTCCCGTAGTCGTTCAAACCTCCTCGCGGATTGACCCCCGGCTCTATGCTTCCCAGGTACACCTGAAGTAATTTCTCTGGTGATCTCTAAGCGTCTTCCTAAAAGGGTGGCGAAGGTGCTAGCGCTTGAGTCTACAACTATGATCCCGTACGTTTCCTTCTCCTTAAGAAGGTCTTGCAGATGTTCAACATGAAATTTAGCGTCGCAGCGGTAGAGATAGATGCGAATGGGTTCGGGCGGAGTAATCA
>Ga0315312_1000272_pt1 | contig 73272 bp, 55 predicted proteins | sample TDP7_MG_FD_203629 | JGI IMG/M metagenome (GOLD analysis project Ga0315312, IMG submission 203629) | Freshwater sediment microbial communities from Lake Towuti, South Sulawesi, Indonesia - TDP7 | ecosystem: Environmental > Aquatic > Freshwater > Lake > Sediment | place: Indonesia: South Sulawesi... | reverse complement strand
GCCTTCTCGGCAGTTCGGTGGCTTTGAGAGGGCTTGTCCGGGTCCTGGTTGAATATCAGCACCAGTGCATTACCGCCAGCCCAACCGGCCTGGCCGACTATCTCCTCGATGACAACGGAGATATCCGAGGTCGCGTATCGTGGACCATTGGTTTGAGCCCAATGCTCCGGACTCCACTTCGCCACCGCCGTCGTTTTGGGTCTGGTCGAAATATTTCCGGGAGTGCTTGTAAACGCAGGGGCGTTGGGAGTGAGATGACCCTGGATGATTATATGAACCGGCGCATTGCTCTCAATCTCATCGCACGTAAACTCGACATACGCCTTGGTAATAGTGGCACCGCCAGGAACAAAAACGTTCACGAACCGCAGACCTATCGTCTGTATACCACCATCATTCATAAACTCCAGGTCGCTGCTGCCGAAGTTCATAGCCCCGGTCGGCGTCGGGTTACTTTGTTCAACACAATCCTGAGAGTCCTTGATTATGCCCTCCCACACCGCGCCGAAGACCACATTTGTACCGGTCAGAGCCAGCACCAGAATAAAAGACATTAAAAAAATCAATTTCCTATACATAATAATCCTCCTTCAAAAAGGTTAAGATAATCAGGTTTTGGCCACACACCAAAACCCAAATTGTTGGGGTCGTTTTCAATAAAACGACCGATAAAAACTTCCACTTTCGCTAAATCTCATATATGCCCAGGACAATTTCTTATGATTTGATTCTACCTCCTTCCTTTAAAAGCCCAATCCATTCTTCGTATTCCTACTGCGAAAGGATGAATATGGGCTGTTAATTGAAATGTAAAAACCTTCGCTCTCCGCCACAAAGTCGCTATCACGACTCTGGCCTTACATAATAACTCCTCATCCATCGAAGAACTATGTAGATTCCACTGTCTGAAAAAACAAAATGCCTGCATTTCTCCAGTAATATATTTATTTAATTATACCAGCTTAGTTACTTCACTTCAATACCAAATTTCTTAATATTTTTAGAGATTACGCACATTTCTTGATTAGATTGTGAAAAAAGTGGCAATTTCAAGATAGATGTGCTATTCTGCCGCGATTGACACTGACATGCCGGCTAAAATTAAGGACAAAAAATGGGTGAACTTGCAATCAAGGGTGGAAATAAGGTCCGCACCAAAGGCTTTTTTAACTGGCCCGTTTATGACCAACGCGAGCTGAACTATGTCGAAGAAGTAATTAAGAGCCGGACCTGGTTCGCGGGCATGCGGGGGGCAGACCCGGGCACAAAAACAGAGCAATTTGAAAAAAAATTCGCGCAGTACCATGATGCCAGCTATGGTATAGCTTGCGCTAACGGAACCGTTGCCATAGAAATTGCTCTGCGGGCTGCCGGTATCGGGGCGGGAGATGAAGTAATCGCCCCGGCACTGACCTTCATCGCAACACTAAGTGCGGCTCTTGCCGTTAATGCGATTCCAATCTTAGTCGACACAATTTATGACACCCAGTGCATCAGCGCCGATGAAATAGAAAAAGCAATCACAAATAAAACAAAGGCGATTATTCCGGTACACTATGGCGGATTTGTTTGTGATATGGACAGGATTATCGAAATCGCCCGCAAAGGCAATCTCATCGTCATCGCAGATGCCGCTCATGCACATGGAGCGGTCTATAAAGGTAAGAAATTGGGCTCTATCAGCGATGCAGCAACTTTCAGTTTTCAGGAAAGCAAAACTATGACCGCCGGTGAAGGAGGTATTATTATCACAAACAATAAGGAACTGGCGGAGAAATGTATCCAATATCGCAGTTGCGGACGCCGCGAGGGACAATCCTGGTATACACATTACGTTCTGCCCCTGAACTATCGTCTCGCGGAAATCCAATCAGCCATGCTTCTGGCACAGTTAGAAAGACTCGACGCTCAACTGAAGAAAAAAAACGAAAATGCTCAATATCTTGCCGAGAGACTCAAAGATATCGACGGCATCAATCCCGTGCCGGGCGATGGAAATACGGATGTAAACGGCTACTATTTATATCTTCTGCAGTATGACAAGGAGAAATTCGCTGGCGCCTCGAGAGACAGGTTCGTCGAGGCCTTAAATGCCGAAGGTATCCCCTGTCACATCGGCTATCCTTGGCCTTTATCAAAGAATCCTCTGTTTCAACAAATCAAAGATGGACCCGGGGGATGTCCCTTCACCTGTCCATATTATGGTAAGAAAATCTCTATAAAAGCTCAAAAATTCCCCGTAACGGAAAAGATTTGCAGCGAAACAGTGGTCATTCCCCATCAGGTCTTGCTCTCGCCCAAGTCGGCTCTCGATGATATTGCCGCTGCAATTGCAAAAATCAAGGATAATGCCAGTGAACTACTTTAGAGCATCTAATACTCCGTTGAAAACCGTTGAAATTGTCATTTCGAGCGAAGGCGACAAAGTCGCCGGAGTCGAGAAATCTATTAAAAACAGATTTCTCCGCTTCGTTCGTCCCGATTTGTCGGGACTCACTACGGTCGAAATCACATCTTTTCAACAGAGCAAGCATCTAACAAAAAAACTTTGTCTATCTGTCATTCCCGCGAAAGCGGGAATCCAAATCCATCGAGCAATTTCAGAGTTCATTTTGTTACAGCCTCTTAGCTGTTACCTTTGCATGATTAGTCTGCGACCACGTGAAAGTCACGTCAGGATTCGAAATTACATTCACATTGCTCGCAATAATAAATATTTCGCCGGATGTTGGAAATAAGGTTTTGCTGTTGATTGGCCAAAATATTTGTGTAGAATCTACCTTCCAAAACTTGAATTGAAAGATAAATCAGACTGGGATACCTGAGGTATACAGATGCTTGCATGGCCAGACATCGTAATCATTATCGGATATTTCATCATCGTCCTGGGTTTGGGTGCATATTTCACCAGGTATATAAAATCACAAAAAGATTTCTTTTTAGCGGGGAAAAAGATGCCCTGGTGGATAGCCGCCTGTTCGCTCCAGGCCACCGATATAGGGACAGAGACTTACATAGGTGTTACAGGAATTGTTGCAGCTACCGGATTGGCCTGGCTAAATTACGATTGGCTACCTGCCTGTGCCATTCCTTGCATTATCTCAGCGTGGTTTTTCGTCAGTCACTACTGGAAAACCGGAGTCTATACAATACCTGAATTTATTGAAAAAAGATATAATCACTCTATGAGAGCACTGTGGGCGGTGTTGTTCATTATAGCGAGAACGCTCACTTTAGGAGTAGTAATCTATACGATGGCCATTCCATTATCACTGATTATTGGGTGGCCTTGGTGGTTTTCATTACTTATGACTGCTGGCATAGCAGGTATGTATTGCTTTCTTGGTGGGTTAACCATCGAAATGGTCACAGATGTCTTCCAATTCATAATTATGACGGTCTGCGCTGTGGGATTAATTTTCTTTTCTCTACAGAATGTTGGCGGATGGAGCGGCTTGCATTCTGCATTACCGCGTCAAATGTTTCACGTAGTATTAAGCAGACCCGAAGGCACTGCAGACACCTGGTGGGGTGCAATGTTTATAGGCACGCTTTCTTTGGGTCTGCCGTATTGGTGCACTGACCAGAACACTTTGCAAAGAACATTTGCCTGCAGAAGTAATGCCGAATCGAGAACGGCACTGGTGGTTGGAAGCATTATGAAATATCCAATGACATTTATATGGGGGCTTGTTGGACTTTGTGTAGCTGTATTATTCCCTGATATAATTGCGAAAAATCCAGATAATGCTATGCCAAAAGTCGTTACATCATTACTTCCAGTTGGTGCCGCAGGTGTTGCAATTACCGCACTGTATGCGGCAGGAATGTCATCCTGCGACTCATTATTAGCCTCTATGTCAACTGTTTTAACTAGAGACATATATCAAAGGTTCTTTGTGACTAATAAACAAGATGCTCATTACGTCTGGGTTGGAAGGGTATTTATAATTCTGCTTTTGATTGGCGGGACACTGTTTGCGACCAAGGTTTACCCCGTTTTTGGTTCAGCGTACAAAGCGTGGCAGTCCGTGCTTTCTTATATACAATTCCCGCTTTTTGCCAGCCTGGCGATCGGAATATTCTACAGAAGAGCAACTGCCGTGCCGGCCTTTATCGGGCTGCTGGCAGGTTCGGTATCAGCCTTTATCTTAGATAGGTTCATCGGCCCAGTTCTTACACCATATTGGTGGTCATTCGTATGGGCTGGATGGGCAGGGGGAATGTTGACCGCTGCAATAATTATCGGCGGCAGCTATTTTACAAAACCATATCCCCCAGAGAAGCTAAAGGGCCTTTGCTGGGGAACTATTGAAGAAGAGAAAAAAGAAAAGCCGACTCTCGCGATGGATTGGCGTCTCTGGAGCATCGTATCCCTGGTCATTGGTATACTATTAACATTGACCTTCTGGTTGGTTTTATAGGTGATAATAATATGGAAGAAATGAATCAAAGAAAAGCATTAGGAACAAGCCTCAAAGCATTTGCCATACTCGTAATCGCAGTCTGCTTGCTATATCAGATAATTACTCCATCTGTAGGATTCGCAAATTTGTGGTTTTCCTATCTTGTCGGGATGGTCCTTTATGCTATAGGATTTTTAATGACCTCCATCTAACACATCCGAAAATCAAATATCTCCCTTATTTTGTCAGAACTGCAACTCGCGCACCCTTCGCCATCGCTTCCTTTACCCGTGCCGGCGTCATGGGCAATTGGAACAATCTAGCGCCCGTTGCATCACAAATGGCGTTGGCAATAACGCCACCCATGCAAATAATTGCCGGCTCTCCGCCTCCCTGAGGGGAAAGCTCGTCCGCCTTTACAAGAACTGTTTCGATTTTCGGCACCCACGAGAAATGAGTGATTTCGTACGTATTGAAGTTCGTGTCAAGGACTTTTCCACCTTTGAAATGGACCTCTTCGGCCAGCGCATAACCTAATCCCATCGTGATACAGCCCTCCATCTGTATTTTGGCTCCTTGGGGGTTGATGACCTGGCCCATGTCCTGAGCACATACGACGCGCTTGACCTGAACATGCCCTGTGTTCTTATCAACTTCTACTTCAGCTATATGTGCGACATAGGTGCCCGAATCGATGCCGCACGACACGCCAAAGCCGCGACCGCTGTGCTTTTCTGAGCCCCCCGAAGGCAAGTTTGCTCCCGACCCGCCCTTGCCGGGCCAGCCGAACTTCTCGGCTGCGGCTTTAAGGGTTCTCAGCATCCTCTCATCCTTCAGATTTTTCAGGCGAAATTCCACGGGGTCTAATCCCGCCTTAGCTGCCATAATTTCAATTTGCGATTCTCTGGCGAAGGTATTAGTATTATTGGCAGGTGCACGCCACGCTCCCGTACCAAAGGGATGCGCACCATTGGAGCCTCGGGCCTCTCCGAAGGTCACCGTCCGATGATGCGGCACGTCATAAAAGTGCTGAGAGCCTCGTGACCCCGCAAAATAAACACCATAATCCCAAAAAACGATTTTACCTGAGCTTGTGATTCCCGACCTTATTTTGACCACCGCCGCAGGCCGGAAAGTATCATAAAAGAATTCCTCCGCACGGCTCCAGCCGACCTGAACAGGCTTGCCGGTCAATTTTGCCAGCCTCGCTGCCTCTACCGCCTGCGAGTTTTGGCTTTTTCCTCCAAATCCTCCTCCAACAAAGGGCGTAATAATACGGACATTTTCAGAAGGAAAATCAAGAGCCTTGGCTATTTGGTCTTTGAGGGGGAAAGGAGTCTGAGTTGACGCCCAGACAGTTGCCTTATCCCCTTCGATTTTAGCCAACGCGGTGTGCGTTTCAATAGTGGCATGAGCAACATAGCTGTTCAAGTAGGTCTGCTCTATTATGGTATCAGCGATGTCCTCTCCGGTTTTGATGTCGCCTCCCTCGGCCACGACATCCCTTCTTGGTGCGTTATTGACTAAATGGTCAAAAATATTCTCATCGTCGACCTTCGCTTCCGGGATATCAAATTGGGCTTTGATTTTCTCTAAGGCATTTTCCGCCTCATCGGGATTTTTATGCAGGACTGCTATTAAATCTCCGTCCCGGACTATTTGGACGCCTTCTATCTTTTCAACCGCAGAGGTATCGACGTTTCTCAGCTTGGCGCCGTGAGCTGGAGGTCGCAGTATCTTTGCATACAGCATGTCGGCAACCCGGACATCGCCTGCAAACTTAGCCTTGCCGGTAACTTTCTCAACAGCATCCCGGCGCAGAGCAGGTTGGCCGACAATACTGAACTCAGGTAGACTCTTCAAGGCAGTTTTTTCTTTCGCTCGCCTTTGAATTGTCTTGCCCTTAGCCAATTGGGCGTATGTGACCCGCTTCTCTCTTTGATTTTTGTCGAATACTACTCCATCTTTTGTTACTAAATCCTCGGCAGGGGCTTGCAGATGTTCGGCTGCCAGCTCTATCAGGACAGCTTTAGCTTCTGCCGCTGCTTTTCTCAGTGCAGGTCCGAAGAAACGGGTTGACATGGACCCGAAGGTCCCCATATCCCACGGACAGACAGATGTGTCTCCCATAATCATATCGACCGATTCCAAGCTCACATCGATTTCGTCGGCCAGCATCTGTGCTAAGGAGGTTATGACTCCTTGTCCCATCTCAATTTTGCCTGAAAAGCAGGTTACTCTGCCGTCCTCTCCAATTCTCAGATAAGCATTGAAATCATCGGGATATTCTCTGCCGCGCCTTTGTGCCTCTAATATCGAGGGCTCTGCAATAGTGAAAAGGATTATGATGCCGCCGCCCAGGCATTTCAAAAACTCTCGCCGGTTGAGCTGAGGGTCTGTGATTATGTCACCAAAATCAAGGTCCTCATATTCCTTGTATTCGTCTTTTTTCATCTCTGCTGAACTCCTTTCATTTCACCGGCTGCGGCTTGAATAGCCTGGATGATACGCGTATGAGCTCCACACCGACATAAATTATAGTCCATACTCTCGATGATTTCCGTCTCGGTTGGTTTAGAATTTTCCAATAGTAGACTATAGGCATTGAGAATCATACCCGGCGTGCAAAAACCGCATTGAAGGGCGTCATATCTCACGAATGCTTCTTGAATTGGATGCAGCTTGCCGTTCTTAGCCAATCCTTCGATGGTAAGAACCTCTTTTTCTTTAACGTTTGCTACCGCGAGCCGGCATGAGCGGACGGCCCTATTGTCCACAAGAACGGTACAGGTCCCGCATAAGCCCGCTCCACAGCCATACTTGGTTCCCGTAAGCCCCAGCTCACCGCGCAGAACCCATAACAGCATTCTATCGCTATTTATCTTCAAGCTTACAGGCTTACCATTGAGTTTGAAAGAAACGTCCTCAATCATATTGACTCCCCTTTCAGCCAGGATTACCGACAAATATTCAATCAGCCAATGTCAATAATGTTATTCTTGACTTTTTCTAAGAAATCTTATTCAAAAATATAGACAGCGAATATTATACAGGATATGTTACACCTGAAAGATATTATTGGCAAAAAGAATTTAACTTTCAAGAGCCTGACTTTTTACCGGGGAAACTAAAAAATAACTATTTTCAGACTATGAACGACCTTGAAGTATACAAAAAAGCAGCACACGTTCTCAAAAAAGGCGAAAATATCGCCCTGATAACCGTGATATCAACAACGGGCTCAACCCCTGGAAAAGTACCTTATAAAATGCTCGTCTGGCGGAAAAGTGGGGAAACTATTGGCACCGTCGGGGGAGGGCTAATCGAAGCTGAGATGATTAATACAGCCAAGAATATCCTGCCAAAGATTGAAAACCGGGTTCTCAGATTTGACCTCGATGGAATCGAAGGCGACGAAAGAGGAATATGCGGAGGCTCGATAGAGCTTCTGATTGAAACCTTTGATGAAAAAAGTCTGCCGTTGTTCGAGGAACTTTCATTGGCCATCGAAAATGGGGACAAGGTCGTGCTTATTTCAATTATTTCTCCCGAGAAACCACCCAAAAAAATCCTTCTTAAAAGTGCCGCTGGGGTTGACTTCGCAACTGATGTCAGTCTTTCACCCCAAATCATTGAGTCTATAAAGAAACTTTCGGCTAAAGAACAATCTGCAAAGCAAACGTTGGAAAATGGAAAGGAAATATTCATAGAAACCATCCCCGAACAACCGATGGTTTTTATCTTCGGCGCGGGGCATCTATCCTACTATATCTCAAGATATGCAAGACCTCTAAATTTTCGTCTTACTATATGCGATGACAGAGCGGAATTTGCAAATAAAAAACGGTTTCCGGACGCAAATAATATTATCGTTGAAAATTTTGAAAGGGTCTTCGATAAAATTGACATCAACAAAAATTCATACATCGTTATAGTTACAAGGGGACACAAATGTGATGAAATAGTCCTTGGCAAGGCCGTTAAGACAAACGCAAAATATATCGGAATGATAGGAAGTAGGCGAAAGACGTTAATTATTCTAAAAAGACTCCACAAAAGGGGAATTCCGAAGAAAACACTAAGCAGGATTTACTCTCCTATCGGTATTTCAATAGGCGCAGTTACCCCCCAAGAAATCGCTCTAAGCATTGTTTGCGAACTTGTAAAAATAAGAAGACTCGGAGATACATCCGAAACGAATCATATGACAATAGCCTCTTCAAAACGGCTGAAAGAAGAAAATCTATGATAAATGCAATAATATTAGCTGCCGGCCAGTCACAGAGAATGGGAAAGCTAAAGCCCCTTCTGAGGTTTAATGATAAGACATTTCTGGAACAAATTATCTCAGTGCTCAAATTGTCCTATGTGGACAGAATCACCGTTGTTCTTGGCCCAGAGGCTGAAACTATAAAAGAATCCGTTGATTTAACCGGAGCAAACATTGTCATCAACAAAAATTACAAAAAAGGACAGCTATCGTCTTTAATCGCGGCAATAAAGAAAATGCCGCAACAGACGGACGCCATACTTGTCTGTTTGGTAGACAATCCTTTTATTACTGAGCAGGTCGTCAACAAGATTATTTGTAAATTCAAAGAAACGAATAATCCAATCATAGTTCCCGTCTTCAATAAAAAAAGAGGGCATCCCGTATTATTCTCAAGGTCATTATTCAATGAACTCACAAATGCGCCACAGGAACAAGGTGCAAGGTATGTCTTATATTCAAACGAAGAAAAAATTCTTGAAGTTGAAACATCCGAAAGCGGAATCCTGATTGGTATTGATACTCCCGATGACTATAAATGTCACTTCGGGTCAAGTCCCTGAAAATTGATTCTTGAGATATTATCGTTGAGGAAACAATCGAGTCGAACCTGTGCGCTAAGATTACGCTAATACCAATCCAACTAAATAAATGCGCTTTTTGGTAGACTACCAATCACTGTGTCATGCCTGCGAAAGCAGGCATCCAGTACATATAAACCTATGGATTCCCGCTTTCGCGGGAATGACAGGGCGCAAGAATTAACTCCAATTGGTATAAATAAACTTCTACATATATGATGCCATAAAAGGCCAAATCCCAAACACAATTGTCATGCTGAACGAAGTGAAGCATCTAGGCAACGAATGCAGTTAACGTTTACTTCTATGTTTTTCCAGGCTCTTTCGCCTCTGACTCAGGATAACAGCCATTCTGAAGCTACTGGCATCAGAATAATGCAACTCTTATTTAGTTCCATTCTTGCCAAGAGCACTCCCAGCTCATCGCCCATGCCAACATCACTATCTGGTGGGAATTGTTCTTCCCTGTCCCTTTCTGCGGATTGGGCTTTTCTGCCTGGTTCTGTTTTGGACCTCTCTGATTTCAAACCTTTTTCGCTTCTGCTTTTGCTTCGAAAGAGATTTTTCCCGTGCCCTCTGGCGTATCAGCAACAAAGCGCCGCTGCATACTTCTTTAATGTCACTGTTGTGATGTCTTGAGCCTTCTTCTAACAAGCTCAAGGCCATCTTTTTCATCCTGCCCCCCATACTTCTAAGACCATAGGCCGCTGCATGTCTTGTTCTTCTCGGAGAATCACCGAGTAGAGCTTCTTTCAATATGTCAAAGCCGTCTTCCTGCATCCAGGACAACCTAAAAGCCGTCTGTCGTCTGGTTGATGCATCGGAGGAATATAACCGTTGGCGCAGTTTTTCAAGAAGCTCTATAGACGCTTCATCCTTTTCCCGGCCTGAAGGTTTCCTCTTTCTCAACACAATAGGAGCACTTTCCATTCTTTCAATCTCTCTGCAGATTTGTTCAGCAATTTTCGTTGTCAAAAGAACCAGCTAACAAGCCATCTCCAAGCCCACAAGCAAGCATGGCTCAACAGAGCAAACTAACCCCTTGCAATTCTTCTTCATTGACCGCCTGACGACACTTCCTGAAGAATGGAATCATAACCCTTTTATATAGAGCTGTCAAGGTACATTCTGAGAAAATTTGGCACGTTTTCTCCCCACTGTTTTGGCAACACAGCGTTTTTTTGAAGCAGCCCAACCTTTTATCGGGCTATAATAAGAAATTCTCTTTTTCCAATCAGTCGCAAATCCGAAACTGCCCTGCTTCTATAATTCTATTCTTGTTATTGGCCGTCCTTTTGATTATCCTTATTTGAAATATACGTACGTTCTACATGAATCTTTTTTCAAGGTACTCTTAGTACTACAGCGCAGGTTATACATTGGGCAGTTAAGATAATATCTTGATATAAACGGACTTATATTAAAAATCAAAAAGTAAATATCAAAAATACAATGCAAAAATCAAAGATGTCAACAATTGAGCATATTCACCGGAAAATCCATACTCCTTTCTTATGGTATATCTGCTGGTTTTTTTAGCTCGGCAATAGCTCTTTTTGAATTTTGATTTGTAGTAAAGATTTTTTTGACAGGATAACAGGATAATCCTGTTAATCCCGTCTAATTTTGCATTTTGATTTTTAATCTTTGATTTTACTATCTTAAAAGCATTTTTTAAGCATAAGTTGCGCTGTAGTGTTAGGTAGCGGATTGAAACCTCTACAGCAGGCGGTTCGACTTAAGCATCCGCGGAGGTCCAATATGGTTAAGTTAGGACATATTTTTTGGGGAATCGTGTTTCTCACCCGGATTGTGTTGGCGGACGGATTAACCGTGGCCGCTAACCCCGCAGCCAATAGCCAGATTGCTATCGACAATTTATTGGCCGGCCGATTCAACTGGAAGATTAGCCCTCCCTTAGTCTCTCCTATTAATCGTCCCGGATATCTGACCTACTCGGTCAAGGACCCATCAATTGTTCGCTATAAGGAAAGATGGCATCTTTTCTGCACTATCCGCGGCAAGGAGCGCTCTCACCAGATAGAATATCTTTGCTTTGAGGATTGGGAAAACGTTGCTCTCGCGGAGCGTTGTGTGCTGAAGTTAACCGATGGATATTTCTGCGCTCCTCAAGTTTTTTATTTTGAACCTCACAAGAAATGGTATCTAATATGCCAGGTAATGGACAAATCGCGCACTCCTAACCTCCAACCTGCGTATTCGAAAACCAATGACATTTCGGATCCCAACTCATGGAGCAGGCCGGAGCTACTCTTTTCACAGCAACCGGAGAACGTCAAGCGTTGGATAGATTTCTGGGTGATTTGTGATGCCGCACGAGCACATCTTTTCTTTACTTCGCTGGACGGACGAATGTGGCGGTCGCAAACCAGCCTGACGGATTTCCCAAGCGGCTGGGGACACCCCAGCGTTGTGCTTAGTGCCGATATCTTCGAGGCCGGTCACACATACTGCCTTAAGGGCCTGAATAAATTTTTGACCATAGTTGAAGCCCAGGCCGGCGAGCGACGGTACTACAAGGCCTTCATCGCGGACGAGCTTGACGGCCAGTGGCTGCCTCTGGCCGCTACAGAAGATAAGCCGTTCGCCAGTCCCACAAATGCACGCGACACAGCTTTGCACTGGACTGACTCATTTAGCCACGGTGAACTGATACGCGATTGTTACGACCAAACCCTTGTCGTGGATCCTGCTCAGTTAAAGTTTCTCTTCCAGGGTGTAGCCGATGAGGATAAGAGAGGTAAAAATTACGGACAAATTCCCTGGCGTCTGGGAATGCTAACGCCCGAATAATAATTAAGAGTATCTAACAAACAGAACATTGCCTGCCTGTCATTCCCGCGAAAGCGGGAATCCAGACCGACTGAGCAACTTCAGAGTTCATTTTGTTACAACCACAAAGAAAATTCAACGTATCTGAGCTTAATTAGCATCTTTAAGCTATCTCCGTCAGAAAAGTCTTGGTGAGCACTACCACCACGTTAACCACCACAAGCCCGTCCGGGGGCCCTGCCGGAAAGAACCGAGTTTCTGGCCTCGTTATGACCGTTTATGAAGAGAAAAATCTATGTACCCTTTTCGCCGAATTTTATGAGGAAAATTTCCAGCATTGCCTCAAAAAAAGCGATTTCTTAATGAAACCACCTTCCTAATATGTCGATAATTTTGTCAATCAGATGACTTGAAGACACCATGTACTTATAGGACATTCTGAATCGCTGGTCAGAAGATAATGAAAGGATTGGAGTATTTAACAAGCTAAGCCAAGAAGAAGGCTTTTAAGTCCTTCTTGGATTTGAGCACGTCGGAAGTGAACGGACTGGAAGTTCGTCATTGTAGACAATGGCCGAGGTTTTGAACACAAGAGAACCTGGAGAAAAACGAGAATGACAATTGGCAAAAAACTGGATGTGGGAATTGGTATTCTCCTGGCTCTTTTTTTGCTATTGGGTGCCGTCTTTTACTTCCAGACCAGACAAATAGAAAATAGTCTCAGAGAGATAGCCAGAGCAAATGACCTAACCGGCGTCCCAGCCTCTAATACGCAGATTAATGACCTGCCGGACGGAGACATACAGCTTTCAACTAATACGGCCCTCGAACGTGCCACAGGGACAGCCCGTAAGACGGTTGACACCGCTGTTATAGTAACTCTGGTTTTGATTCTTGCCGGATTTATCATTGGGTCTGCTTCCTACATTATTATTAACCGCTCTATTACGAAACGGATTACAAGGCTCAGAGACGTTACAAGCATAATAGGCAGGGGCGATCTTGACACTCAGATTGAAATCGGCTCCAACGATGAAATTGGCGAATTGGCTCTCTCTTTCAACGATATGGCCCACAAATTAAAAGAATCATACACTCACCTTGAAGAAAAGGTGCAGGAGCGTACCGCCAAGCTGACCGCCGCCAATAATCAACTGGCCAGAGAAGTCGACAAACGCAAGGAGGCTACGACGCAGCTCCAGAAAGCACAGGAGAAACTCATTGAGACAGCCCGAAGCGTGGGCATGGCTGAGGTGGCGACCGATTTGCTGCACAATGTGGGCAATGTGCTCAATAGTGTCAGTGTTACCACCGAGTCGATTCAAAAAAGAATCCGCAATTCAAAAGTCCCCTACCTTGCCGACGTTGCGGACCTGCTCGACGAGCACGCAAGTGACCTGGTCATGTTCTTAACAACTGAGGATCGCGGCAAAAAACTACCAGCCTTTCTGGCCAATCTGTCAAAGGAATTGATATCGGAACAAAAACACCTCCTCGAGTCACTGAAGACATTGACCGAACATGTTAAGCATATGGCCGAGGTTATCCAGCTTCAGCAATCATATAGTAAAACCAAAGGCCTGACCGAGCCGGTGTCCGTCGCCGACCTCGTGGAAGACGCCGTTCGGATAAACTCTAACGTACTAAAGCAGTATAATGTGCAAATCAAACGTGAGCTTGCAGACCTGCCGCCCATTCTGCTCGACCGCCATAAAGTCCTGCAGATACTAACCAACCTGATAAGCAATGCGAAATATGCTCTGTCCAAAAGCAACCGAGACGACAAGATTCTTGTGATATGTGTAAAAGAGCCCGAAGATGGCCGAATCCGGATTGAGGTGCGGGACAACGGCATGGGCATCGCCAGAGAGAACTTAACGCGGATATTCGAGCATGGTTTCACAACCAACAAAAACGGTCACGGGTTCGGACTTCACAGCGCGGCTCTCGCTGCGAGAGAAATGAACGGTTATATAAGCGTCCATAGCGACGGTTGTGGTAAGGGCGCCGTGTTCACCATTGAACTACCCTTCAAGACACAGGAGAATACAAAATGAACAACGGGGCAAAAGGAATGGTTCACCGCATTCTGGTCATCGACGACAATCCAGACATCCACAAGGATTTTCAGACCATCCTCCTTGAAGAGGAAAACAGCGCAGAGCTTCAGACGCTTAGGGCCGAGGTTTTCGGCAACAACACCGCTGAATCCCAGGTCGCAAGCAGGTACGAACTCGACTTCGCATCTCAGGGAAAAGAGGGCAACGAGAAGATTAAACAAGCCCTTTCCGATGGCCACCCCTACGAACTGGCTTTTGTAGACAGTCGAATGCCGCCGGGCTGGGACGGGCTTGAAACGATAGAGCATATTTGGAAAACCGACCCTTACATCCAGATTGTCATCTGCACAGCTTACTCAGACTATTCCTGGGAAGAGATAACAAAACGGCTCGGAAAATCGGAGAACCTTTTAATGTTGAAAAAACCCTTCGACAGCGCCGAGGTGGCTCAACTTGCAAGCGCACTCACTGAAAAATGGGTTCTGGCCAAGCAGGCATCCATGAAGATGGAACAACTGGAGCAAATGGTAAAAGAACGAACTGATGAGCTAACAAAGGCCAATACACAGCTTGAACAGGAAATTGCCGAGCGCAAACGCGCACAGGAAAGACAGACTGAGCTTCTTGAGCAGGTAGAAAGCATCAATCGTGAATTGAGAGATTTTGCATCCATAGTCTCGCACGATTTGAAGGCCCCCCTCCGCGGAATTAAGACCTTAGCTAACTGGATATCAAATGATTATGCTGATAAGCTCGATAAGGACGGCAGAGAGCAAATTGATTTGCTTTCGAGCCGCGTAGACTGGATGCATCAACTGATTGACGGCGTACTTGAATATTCGAAAGTTGGATGCATAAATGAAGAATGGGTTCAGGTGAATCTGAATGAAGTCGTTCAAAAAATCATCGATATGGTTGCTCCGCCGGAAAATATTATGGTTACCATCGAAAACAAGCTGCCCACGATTGAGTGCGAGCCGACCCGTATTATGCAAGTGTTTCAGAATCTGCTCAGCAACGCCGTGAAATATATGGACAAACCGAATGGTCAAATAAAAGTCGGCTGCGTTGAAAACGACGGTTTCTGGAAATTTAGTGTAGCTGATAATGGGCCCGGGATCGAAGAGAAACACTTCGAAAAGATTTTTCAAATTTTCCAGACACTATCACAACATGACAAGTCCGAAAGCACCGGCGTTGGCCTTACCATAGTAAAGAAAATTGTGGAATTGTCTGGCGGTAGGATTTGGGTCGAATCAAAAGTTGGCAAAGGAAGCACTTTTTATTTTACCCTGCCAAAGCAAAGAACAGGGGCTAAAAATGCGAAATTTGCAGCCAATATTATTGGTTGAAGATGACAGCGTGGATGTAATGACGGTCAAACGCGCCTTCAAAGACCTCAAGGTCATAAACCAACTGGTCTGCACAAGCAATGGTGAAGAGGCGCTGCAGTATCTAAAAAACCACAGCAATGAAAAGCCTTGTATCATTCTTCTGGACTTGAATATGCCGAAAATGAACGGCATCGAATTTCTCAAAACCGCAAAAGCAGACGAGGCAATAAAAAATATTCCTGTTTTAGTGCTAACTACATCCAAGACGATGCAGGACGTGGTCGAAAGCTTTAAACTTGGTGCTGCCGGTTATATGGTCAAGTCTGTCGATTACGGAAAGTTTGTGGAGACAATCAGAACCATTGACCTATACTGGACTTTAAGCGAATTGCCAAAGGGAGGATAAGATTATGGAAAATACAAGATACAAAATCTTGTATGTCGAAGACAGCGAGCTGGATCAGATGGCCTTCAAGCGTTTTGTGGAAAATAACGCCGTGCCATACGATTACGTTATAGCCGGGTCCATTTCAGAAGCCCGAAGCATTTTGGCTTGTAAACAGTTTGATATTGTAATTTCCGATCACTCAGTCGGCGACGGCACAGCATTTGACACTCTCGACGCCGTGAAGGACACCCCCGTCATAGTTGTCACCGGAGCCGGTGATGAGGAGACAGCTATCAAACTATGGAAGGCTGGCGCCTACGACTATTTGATAAAGGATATCGAGCAAAACTATCTTAAAGCTATTCCAATCACGGTCGAAAATGCCATCAGGCAAAAGATAACAGAAGATAAACTTCAATTGCTCTCAGGCGCTATTATGAGCACCAATGATAGTGTCTATATCACCGACTTGCAGAGCAAGATTATCTTCGTCAATAAAGCGTTCTGCAAAACCTACCGGTATAAGAAGGAAGAGATTGTTGGCAAAGACAGCAATATCCTCTGGATAGGAAAAGACCAAAGTAAGAATACAAGAAGCGTTTTCCAGACCCGGAGTGTTGGAAGCACCTGGGAAGTTGGCTTTTACCATAAACGAAAGGACGACAGCATATTTCCGGTCTCTCTTTCAAGGTCAACCATTAAAGATTCAAACGGAAACGATGTTGCAATTGTCGCAGTGGCTCGTGACATCTCGGAACAAATCCTTATAGAAGACGAATTTAAAACTGCAAATATGAAATTGGAGAAAAGAAATCAGCTCAAAAACGAAATGGCTATTATGGTAGCTGAAACACTGCAGAAACTTTTGGTCGAAAATAACATCGACAAAGCTAAAAGGATTATCTGCGATTATCTTGATATTTCAAAAATCGATGCCGGCAAAATGGAGCTCAAGCGCGAGCAGTTTAGTCTCAGCTCGGTTGTCCATCAGGTTGTAGAAGTCCTGTTGCCGCTTGCGGCTGAAAAGAATATTGAGCTGAAAACCTTTATCCCTGATTCCGAACTCCTTGCCAACGCCGATTTGCATCGGATAGCACAGGTGCTGGTTAATCTTCTTAGTAGGGCCATAGAGCTATCTTCTGCAAATAGTTGTATCAGCGTGCTTGTGAAAGATGCCCGCAATGAGCTTACTGTGGAGATGCAGGATGCTGCTCCGCCTCTCGGCTGTAACGAGATACAAAGGATTGCCAATCGCTCCGACTGGATTAAAGAGCAGTTTGATGCAGGCCGAGAAGACCTGGCTCTGGGCGTGCCCATAGCTAAAAAATTAGTGGAAATGCTCGGTGGACGTATATGGGCTGAAACCTTAAACGAAAAAGAAAACAGGCTTTGCTTCACAGTGCCAAAGTCAGATGTAAGCCACGATGTTCCTGTGGGTATGGCCTCAGTAAGCGCTAATTAAAGGGGAATAAGGGGAGCACCATAAAAAGCAGCGTACAGCATATGGAGAATAGAAAACTGAATGCTGTATGCCCCACGCTATCCGCTCTAAAATTACCGGCTATAAAGACTATTCTCAACGCACCTGCCTTCTGCCCTATTGCAATGGCTGCGAAACAGCAGACACGTCTATTTGTAACAACTTATGCAAGCAAAAGGCTAAAGTTTTTACAGCCAAAAACACACACATAAATTTCTTAATATTCTACAAAAAAGCCATTTCTTCTGAAATGACCACCCATATATGACGATTATCTTTGCAGTCGATGGATTAAAAGCCATCTTCTATGACGAATCATAAATTGGGGGCTGTGGAGGGCAGCGTAAAAGCAAGCAAGGCACTGAAAAAACGAATATGAAAATCAGCCTATGGGGGCAGTAAAATAAATTTTTCTTGGGGGACAAAAATTATGAAAAAGACGGCAACTCTATTGAGTGCTGTGGTCTTGGCATTTCTGTTTCAGCTTTCTTACGGGCAAGAGACTGAAAAAGCAAGGCCGCAGACCGACGTGAGCAGTATGCCCGTAATCAAATATTTGTGGTACGGTTTTGACCTTTTGGACGTTCGCCGCGGAATTGAAGGCAAGCTTGGAATCGAGCTGAGTACTATAGTTTCCAGTAAGCATATGTGGCACGGCTTCGATTTACTGGACGACCATGGAGTCTTTCTCCCTGTTGGTACCCTCACACTTGGCGACACAGGTTTTAGCGGAAAGGTCATAGGCGCCTTTCCGTTATCAAGTGGATTTGAGAGGTCCCAAGAGTTGAACTTCGCAGGTTTCTACACAAGAGCTTTTTGGGAAGATACTCGCTGGGCCACCAACTACTCGGCTAACTACTTTTATTACGGCAAGCCGAAAGTCGCAAACCGAAAATCAGACACTCAGGAAATCGGCATAGCCTTCTCCTGGCCACAACTCTTGGGTAACGATTCACTTCTGCCTAATTACTACTTTGGAAGTTTATGGCCCAGTACAAGCCATTCCAATCACAGCGGATGTGGGGGCTTCATTCATGTTTTCGGCCTGGCATATGATTTTGAAGTACCTGATTTTTGGCCGCAAGGTAAGGAGCAAGTTTTCAGACTCTCTGGAGATATAACCTACAACGACGGCTTCGGCGGTGCTTCCCATGATTGGTCACACGTCGTTCTCGGCGCCAGTACAAATCTAAGAACCGCCAACTTATCGATAACGCCGTCACTAAACTTTCAAATATCAATGGATAATTCCGTCAATGATGAGGATGAAATCTGGTGCGGTGTAAATGTAACGTACCGTTTCTAAAAGAAGACGTGGAAGAAAAATAAAAACAAGAAGATAGAGTTAACTTTTGGAAGGAGAATAAAAATGAGAACTAAAATTGTGATTCTATGCTTTATAGGGGCCTTTGCCGCAGTGTTCCTATTGTTTGCCTTTATGAGCGGACAAAGCGAACAGTTCCAATTGGTTCCTCAGAAAGTACAAGGGGACATAGTACAAACATCTGAGATTTCAGGCACTGAGGTTGGCACAGGATGGAGCACTAATGAAAACCCAATACAGGCGGCAAAAGAAGCTGTTGGTATGGCTCTGCAGGGCAAAGCACAAAAGAAGCCTGATTTCGCTGTCATTTATGCAAGCTCGGGCAGTTATACCCCGGCAATACTCTCCACAGCGAAGGAGCTTCTCGGAACCGATGCAAAAATCTTCGGTGGAACCTCTGATTCCAGAGCAGTAATGACAGATAAAGGATTTATCAAAGTTACAGAGAGAGGTTACGAACTCGCAGCAATGGAGGGACACAAAGGACTTGTCATTATGACCGTCACCTCGAAGGACATCGTTTTTGGCGTAGGCTCCGCTAATCTCTCTGAGTTTACATCACCGCAGGAAATGTCAAAAGCTGCTGTCGTAAGGGCCATACAAAATGCAGGTAAAACCGAAGATGAGCCACCAAGGATTGTCTTAATATTACTTACGCTGGGTATAGAAGATGCGGCCCTGGAAGGTATCGAAGAAGTCTTAGGAAAAAATGTTCCGGTTTTGGGCGGAACGGCCGGCGGCCCATCAGATGCAGCTTTTGGAAATAACGATGTCTATGATGAAGGCGTTTCTTTAGCAGTCATCTACACAGACCTTCCAGTGGGCTGGACCTACGAGGGTGGATTCGACGTGACAGACAAACATGCCGGGATTGTAACGAAAATCGAAGGACGGGATATCGTAGAAATCGATAATAGACCTGCGCTGGACGTATATGACAACTGGCTTGCCGGAGAAATTCAAAGATTGCACAATCAACACGAAGAACCGGATGTAATAAGAGACCTGCTTACTCTTCACCCGCTATATAGAAAGTTCACCTCTACCAGCGGCCAGGACTACTTCCTTTTTTCGCATCCATGGCCGAAAGATAGCGAGATGAAAGACCGTTGTGTTAGCACAAGCACAAAGATTAAGGCTGGAGAGAAAATATACCTTAGCCACGGCACATGGGAAACATTTATCAACAGGATTAGCAATCTTCCCAGAAATGCAAAGGTCCACGGCGGAATCAGCGTCGATGTAAAACCTATCTTCGCAATGGGTTTTATCTGCGGCGGTGTCTTAGGTGTAATACCTGAAACAGAAAGAGAAAAACTGCCGATTCTCATAAATTACACGAACAACAACGCCCCTTTTATTGCGAGTTTCACTTGGGGTGAGCAAGGGTATTTCCCGGGAATTGGTAATAAGCATGGTAATCTCCTGACCTCTTTTCTCGTAATAGCAGGGCCAGAGAATTAAAAAACAATGAAATTGTTCTGGAAGATATATCTGGCGGTTGTTATTCCTCCCATCGCGATAATCTCGTTGTTCACTTATGTAATCGCAGCTTATGAGATATCGCACGAAGAAGAGAACGTTCTGAATACGAATATGCTTGCGGGCAGGTTCATAGCAAAAGATATAGAGAAGGAGTTTACTGAGTCGAGGTGGCCTTTCGACAGTCTAAAGAGATTATCACAGCGCGATGATTTCTTGTTCTGGTGGATAGTCAGGGATGATGGAACAATACATCTGGCTAATGACACCTCTTTTATAGGAACTTCCCCTTACGCCTATTTTCCCCAAATAGGGCAAATATCGGGCTATGAAAAGTTACTTCTTGAAAAGAAGCGAAATCATGGCGTCTTCGTCAAGTCTTTTGGACAAGGTGGAAAATGGTCTTTTTGGCTTGGTTTTTCCCTGAAGGAGCTTGCGGACTTGAAAGTAAAAATTATTCAGTTCTTAGCTGTACTTCTTATCTCAACGATTGGAACACTTGGCATAGTGGTTTATTTTTCAGTTCGGTATTTCACAAGGCCGATCAAAAATCTCGCAGAAGGTGCAGCTATAATAGGAAAGGGTCAGCTTAATCACAGGGTGAAGATACAATCTGAAGACGAGTTAGGTCATCTGGCTCAATCTTTCAACCAAATGGCTGACGATTTAGAAAAAACAACTACGTCGATAGATAATCTCAATCGAGAAATCAACGAGCGCATAAAGGCCGAGGAAGAAATTCAGCGAACTTCCCAGACTCAGACTGTTCTCAATAAATTACTCAGTCTTTCCTTAGAAAATCTCACATTGGAAGAAATGCTCGAACAGACCATATATCACATAACCTCTATTCCTTGGCTCGCACTTGAATCAAGGGGCGCAATCTTTTTGGTTGAAGATGAGCCAGAGGTGCTTGTGATGAAAGCCAAACGGGGGCTGTCCGTATCATTACAAACGATGTGCTCCCGCATCCCCTTCGGCAGGTGCATGTGTGGTCGGGCGGCACTATCATGCCAAACACAGTTCGCCTACCATATCGATGAGTGTCATGAGAATAGATATGAGGGTATATTTGCTCACGGCCACTACTGTGTTCCCATCGTATCGGCTGGTAAAACGCTCGGCGTAATTAACACATACGTTAAAGAGGGAAGCACCTACAGTAAGAAGGAGGAGGATTTTCTGCATTCGGTTTCTTCGGTTCTGGCAGGAATAATCGAACGCAAGCACGCCGAGCGAGCACTGCGAGCAAGTGAAAGTAAGTACAGAACGCTCTTGGAAAATATTCCTCAGAAGATATTCCTTAAGGACAGATACTCAGTTTACCTGTCTTGTAACATAAATTACGCAGACGACTTAAAAATTGAACCCCAAGAGATTGTTGGAAGAACAGATTATGAATTTTATCCTAAAGAATTGGCTGAAAAATACAGGGCAGATGACCAGAGAATCATGCAGTCAGGACACACAGAAAATATCGAAGAAAAATATATCCTACATGGCCAGGAGGTATCTGTCCAGACAGTCAAAACACCTGTCAGAGACGACAATGGCAATGTCACTGGAATATTGGGTATCTTCTGGGATATCACCGAGCGCAAGAAGGCCGAGGAGGCCCTGAAGGAAAGCGAACAGAGGTATAGAGACCTTGTAGAAAAAGAAAAAGATATAATCTACTCCCTTGATTACAAAGGAAACATTACTTCTGCAAATCCAGCTACCGAAGTGCTTTTAGGCTATCGACCAGAAGAGTTAATTGGAAAAAATTTTATCGTTGTCGTTCCTGAAGATTGGAAGGCAAAAACAACAGCCGATTTTAATACCCTTCTACAAAAAGGAGAAATCACAGCCGAAACGGTCTTGCTTGATAAAATGGGACATCCCCATTTTGTTGAATATAGTTCTACAGTCATAAAGAAAGACAACAAAATTGTCGGAACAAGAGGTATAGTGCGTGACAGCACCGAGCGTAAAAAGGCCGAGCAAGTCCTTGAGAAGTTAAATGAAGAACTGGAAGCAACCATTCAAAAGTTAAGCCAGTCGAATAAGAACCTGCAGGATTTCGTTTACATAGCATCACACGACCTTCGCGAGCCGCTACGAAAGATTTCTTCCTTTGGCAAGCTGCTGGAGAACTCCCTTAAAGAAAAACTGGTCGATGACGACCGCGAGAACCTCAATTTCATGGTCGACGGTGCCGAGAGGATGACTCAAATGATTGAAGGTCTCCTGACGTACTCACGGGTAAATACCAAAGACATTGCTTACCAGACCGTTGATATGGATAAAATCATCGAGCAGTTCCGACAGCTCGAACTTGCGACGTTATTGGAAGAAACAGGCGCTACAATCGAAGTGCCCGAACCTCTTCAAAAAGTACACGCTGACCCAGTTCAGGTAAAACAGCTATTGCAGAATCTTATTGCCAATGGGATTAAGTATTGCACCAAGGACACCAAGCCGCGAATTGTGATAAGGGCCAAAAAGACCACCGAGAACAAGATTAGAATAGAGGTACAGGACAACGGAATCGGCATCAAAAAGGAATATTACGATGATATTTTCACGATGTTCAGACGTCTGCACTCGCGAGAGGAATATGAGGGAACAGGCATCGGGCTTGCAGTGTGCAAAAAAATAGTGGAAAGGCACAATGGCCAGATTGGAGTCCAGTCAGAGGTAGGGGCAGGCTCCACCTTTTGGTTCACCCTCCCGCCAGCAAAAGAAGCGGCTGAAACAAGGGAAATTTGAAATATTAAATTTGAAATTCTAAATGCCTTTCATCCGGGGGATTCAGGTAGGTGATACATGAGCTTGAAGAGAACCGGTCTGTAATCTGTGAACAAGCTTTCACAGAGCCATTTACGATGCACGAAAAATTGATACATATCCTCCTGGTCGACGATGACCCCGGTGACCGCCGCCTGGTGATGCTCGCCCTGAAGAAATCACGGCCGCCGATTCAATTTGCTGTCCAGACCGCACAGAGCGCAGCCGAGGCATTAGACCATCTTAAGAATAACAGCTTTGACCTGGTTCTGCTTGATCTGGGCCTTCCGGACAGCCGTGGCCTTGCAACGGTCGATAAGGTTTGCCAGGCCATTCCGCATATACCCGTTGTTGTGCTGACAGTCCTTGCGGACGAGGAAACCGGCGTACAGGCCATAAAAAAAGGGGCCAGTGACTACCTGGTCAAGAGCAAGTATTTCAGCGACCTGCTGGTCCGGACTATTCGATATTCGCTTGAACGAAAGCGTGCTGACCAGGAAAGAGAGAAGCTCAACAAAGACCTCGAAACAGCCGTGCGAGAGCTCAGCCGCTCGAACAAGGAGCTTCAGGATTTCGCCTACATAATTGCCCACGACTTAAAGGCTCCGCTGCGCGCAATAGGAACTTTAGCCGATTGGATGTCAACTGACTATGCCGATAAGTTTGATGAGGAAGGCAGAAAGCAAATGAAGCTGCTCAGGGGCCGGGTCGACCGAATGCACAACTTGATTGAAGCAGTCTTGCAGTATTCCAGACTCGGCCGTGAAAAAGAAAAATGGGTTCAAGTGGACCTCAATAAGCTTGTCCCGGAAGTTATTGACATGGTTGCTCCGCCACAGAACATCACGATTACCACCGAAAGTAAACTTCCTGTAATCGAGTGTGAAGAAACCCGAATTAGTCAGGTCTTTCAGAATCTGCTCAGCAACGCCGTGAAATATATGGATAAACCACAAGGCCGGATAAGCATCGGCTGTGCCGAAGATGACGGCTTCTGGAAGTTTAGCGTCGCTGATAATGGTTGTGGAATCGAAGAAAAACACGTCGATAGAATCTTTAAAATATTCCAGACGTTGTCCCCGCGCGATGAGTTTGAAAACACCGGCATCGGCCTTACTATGGTAAAGAAAATCGTGGAATTATACGGCGGTAGGATTTGGGTCCAGTCAAAACCGGGCGAAGGAAGCACATTCTTTTTTACGTTACCAAAGCAGAAAAAAGAAATTACGGATACGAAAATTAAAGCCGATACGGCCCACTGAGAAAATCCCTCTAAAAAATAAAGCATACCGAGATAGAATTCTGAATTGACAGCAGACCGACTATGTGTTTCAATCCTTTGGTTTCCGATATGTCCAGTTGTGTATAATAGCTATAATAAAAATTCGACAAAAGACAAGGCCTTAAATCAAAGGAAAGATACAAATGAAAAAAGAGTATATTTTGGGAATATTGTTCTTTAGTGGACTGTGGGGTATTTCGGAAGCTGTCCTCGGCGATGCTTTGTATCGTGCACATTTGCCTTATGCGTCGGCTCCTTTGACCGTTATAGGCTTTGTCATAATGACTTTTGCCGGCGTATATTTCCCGCAAAAAGGCACCGCGACCGCCATCGCAGCCTGTGCGATGCTGTACAAGTTTCTAAACGCCCCATTTTTCCCCTGCCATCTTCTGGGTATTTTCCTGACGGGCGTTTGCTATGATTTGTTTTTCAATGTATTTGCGATAAGGAGCCGCTCGCTTTGTGCAGCAGCAGCTACTTATCTAAGCTACACTTTGTTTGCTCTGATGATTACTTACGCCTTCCGCTATGACTACTGGACACAGGCAGGCTTCGCCGGCGTGCTGCGATATATTGGAATCTGCGGCAGCTTGGCCGCTTTGGGATGCGCGGTTTTAGTCCCGCTAAGTCTTCGTCTGGCAAAACGGCTCAAGGCAAATTTTGACACGCCTTTCAGATTGCGATTGCAATTAGCGCCGGGCAGCATCTCAGCGGTTACCATCGGATTATGGGTCTTCAGCATAGCGGCATACTTCCTGAATTACTGACCGTTCTGGCTGGTTTCTTAATAGTGCTCCGGCACATTTAAATGGATAATAAGCGTTCACAGAAAAACGTATTTTTTATCATTGCGAGCGAAGCGAAGCAATCTAAAACCGTTCGTTTTTGAGATTGCTTCGGCCTAAAGGCCTCGCAATGAAACAAAAACGAATTATGTTCTGCGTGAACGCTTACAATGGATAATAGTCATTCCTGTGGAAGATTCTGTTGAAAAAGTCCAAACGAAACAAGCTTATTTTATGGGTAGGTGAGAAGCACTCCGGGAAAACCACCAGTGCCGCCGACCTTGCCCGGACCGCTCGTGATGAAGGATTTAACGTCGCCGGACTGCTGGCGCCTTCCTTGTATTGTGACGGCAGACTGATAGGATTTGATGCGATTGACATAAAAAACGAAAAGCGCGCGCCTCTTGCAAGACCTCAAACAGGCCCAGGCAAAAGTCAGCGGTTCACTTTCATCACCGATGGTCTGAAACTCGGCTACGCCGCCCTGAGCGCAGAGGCCACAAAATCTGCTGACCTTATTATTGTTGACGAATTCGGCCCCTCGGAACTAAACGGCGACGGCTGGCGCAAAAATGTAGATTCACTTTTGGCTTCGAGCAGTGCAGTCATATTACTCGTCGTCCGCCATGAGTTAGCCGACAAGGTTCGCCGGTTATACGCAGATTCCCACTGCCGCAAGCTTGCCGCTACTGAGCCAGGTTCCATCAACGATATTTTATCCATCCTCAAGGACCGCCGCCGGTCGCGCTGAGTGATAAAATGATTAAGCTTGACCGAATGTTAATGATAGGTTCCGCAGCGACCAACGCGGGTAAAACCGAGCTGGCTTGCGCGCTTATCAGGAAATTCAGTAAGAGCAATAATATCACAGGGATAAAAGTTACTACCATAAAAGAAAAAAACGGTCAGTGTCCTCGCGGCGGTGAAGGTTGTGGGGTTTGCTCCTCGCTGGACGGGGATTTCTGCATTACCGAGGAAACCGAGAAAAAACCCCCTAAATATTTAGCCCCGCAATTTATTGCGGGGTTTGCAGATTCGAACAAGGACACAGCAAAACTTTTATCTGCCGGTGCCAGCCGAGTATTCTGGCTGCGTGTTACCAAAACGCATCTCAAAGAAGGGATAGCTGCCTTGTTGAATGTAATCGGCCCTGATGCAGTTTCAATTTGCGAATCTAACTCACTGCGTCAAGTAATCGAGCCGGGCCTTTTTCTTATGGCTAAAAGCAACAACTCGAATGTCTGGAAAAGTTCAGCAAAAAAGGTCAAAAAATATGCCGATAGAATTGTCGTTTCCGACGGTAGCACTTTTGATTTCGACCTTGACCGGATAAAGCTTATAGATGGCAGATGGACAATGCAGGCACAGGCAACAGCGATAATTATGGCTGGTGGAGGCAGCAGCAGGATGGGGACAGACAAAAGCATGTTGCCAGTTAATGGCAGGTTTATGATTGAGAGAATCTGCGAGCAGCTTCGGGGCTGTTTCGACCAGATACTCATAAGCGCCAATGAAGTGGACAAATTTGCCTTTCTCGGCTTCGAGGTTGTCCCGGACAAAATGACCGGGCAGGGACCTTTGATGGGTATAGCCTCGGCTCTGGAGGCCTCAGTCAATGAGCTTAATTTTGTCGTAGCCTGTGATATTCCGGATATAGACATTAGCTGTGTAAGAAAAATGCTTACGCAAGCCGTTGAAAGCCAGGCAGACATACTTATCCCGACCACCGAGAAGCGTCAAGCTTCAAAAACCAAAAAACTCAATACGCAACACGCAATACGCAACACGAGACACGAGCCGCTCTTTGCAGTGTACCGCAGAAGTGCCCTTGCAGCCATGAACAAAGTGCTGTCATCAGGTGGACGGAAAATAAGTGATGTGTTTGCTCTATGCAGGGTCAAGTATATTGAGCTGGATGATGCACAATGGCTTGTGAACCTCAATACTATGGCCGAATATGAAGAATTCTGGAAAAAGTGCGAGCAGCGAAATGTCAATAGAGGGCACAAAGTGTAATGCCTCACGAAGGTCTTTGGGAACAGCTCGACAAACTTGACCGCCGCAAAACAGCGCAGCGTGCGAAATGCCGGCTCCGAAGCCGACCCGAGCGTTACATTGTTACCCTGCTGAACGTCGAATATACAGTTAATCTGCCCAACAGGCAAATTTACTCTGTCCAGCAGGGTTCACCGCAGAGACCAGCGGAGTTTCTCGAACAGCTTTGCATTCTCGCGTACCTGATAAATGCTCAGGACCTGCCGCTCGTCAACAAACTTGTCACGGCCCAAGCTTTACCGGCTGGCCAGTTTTTCTTCCGCGGCCTGCACAGCCTTCCCACCGAAAAATTAGCCAGGGCTTTCGGCGACCGTCCCGAAGTTCTACACCGTATTTCGGCACGGTTCGACGCAAAACGACGTGAATTTGGCGATGCTTCAATTGAGTTATATGTATTGCCTCGAGTGCCGTTGACGGTAGTGATTTGGCGCCGGTGTGAGCAGTTCGAGGCCCGAGCGTCAATTCTATTCGACCAAACCGCCGCCGCTCACTTGCCTTTGGATGCCTTGTTAGCTGCTGCGAATCTGACCGTAGAGGCACTGATAAAAGCTGCCACAGAGAGCGCTTAGACTGCTCTATGTCATCGACAGATAGCTCCCAAGCATACACTACTTCCGTTTCTAAAAAGTAAGTTTAAGATTTTATGCATACTGTCATTCCGACCGAAGCACCCGTTCTTGCTTTCTCAAGAAAGCACGGGGGCGAAGTGGAGGAATCTATTTCAATAGCTTCGCCGAAGGCGAATCCAAATGTTAGACTTATTTATTTGAAACAGCACTTGTAATCGGATTGTGGTGTGCCCGTCCAGCAAATTAGGCCCTTGTTATGACGATGAACACTTCCAAGCTGTTTGCGTATAAATTAGTAAATCAAATAGGCTACCATCAAAAAAAGTTTTTTAACACGCAGAAGAGTATTTGACATCGCGACAGAAAGGCGTTAAGCTACTTTATTTCTGGTTTGGCTTAATACTATACTATTTAGATTTAGCAGCGCGCACGGCTGACATAACAGGCTGTTACTATATTTGTAATGCAGGGTGTAAAAATAGCAATTGGTGGCAAGGGGGGTGTGGGAAAAACAACGGTTTGTGCTGTCTGGGCACAACTATTTGCTGAAAGCGGATTTGACGTTCTGGCAATCGACGCCGATCCAAACACCAGTCTCGCTTCGGCTTTTGGCATACCTTCGCAGCAGAGCCCGGAGCCGCTTGTCAAGATGAAAGAGCTAATCGCCGAGCGCACCGGCACCGGAAAAGAAGCCGTTGGCGCATACTTTAGATTAAATCCTAAAGTCAGCGATTTGCCGGAAAAGTACTGGCTGGAGATTAGTGAAACCGGACTCGGTGCACGGGTCACAAGCGACGGGTCACGGTTGAAATTGCTGGTCTTAGGGGCAATTACACAGGCCGGTGCCGGCTGTGCCTGCCCGGAAGGGGCGTTTTTGAAGGCACTGCTTACACATACCATATTGCAACGAAAAGAGGTGGTTTTGGTCGATTTGGCTGCCGGCCTCGAATTTATGGGCAGAGCAAGCGTTCAAGGTATCAATGCCCTTGTAGTGGTTGTTGAACCGGGCGGCAGGAGCATTGAAACAGCCAATAATATAGCTAAAATGGCCAGAGAATTAGGCATCGGATGTGTCGCAGCGATTGCCAACAAGATTACCGAAACCGCCCAAACAGATGTTATAGAATCTCAATTGGAAGATGTGGTCCTGTTAGGGACTCTTAAGTACAGCCGGTCTCTGCTGGAAGCAGACCTTAGACGTGCTCCGGTATTTGGAGCCGATGCAGAAATTGTAGAGCAGTTGCGAGAGGCAAAGAATGCACTGACATATTTAATTTTCCCGAGCATCAGCTCTGAAGTCGCTTTGTAGAAAAGACCGTATGTCATTTCGACCGAAGCCCCCGCGTCTTTCCCCTTAGGGGAGCGGGGACGAAGTGGAGAAATCTATTAAAAAAAAGATTTCTCAACTCTCTGTGGCGGAGCCTTCGGCTCGCTCGAAATGACATCTACAATGTTTTCTATAAGGCGCTCTGAAGCTTGTGATAAGCCGTTTATTTAATTGTTTCGGAGACGAAGATGGACAAAGTCATAATGATAAATATTCAAAAATGTCTGGCTTGCAAAAGTTGCGAGATAGCTTGTGCAGTGGCGCATTCGCAGTCGAAGGTTCTTGAAGAAGCGTTAGCAGAAAAGCCCACGCCGCAGAGAAGGGTAACGGTCGAGGCAGCGGGCGAGCTGGCCGTGCCGCTGCAGTGCAGGCACTGTGAGGATGCGCCGTGTATTTCGGTTTGCCCGACGGCGGCGATATACCGACACCAAGCCGATGGGCCTGTGTTGATTGAACAGGACAGGTGTATCGGCTGCAAGTTTTGTCTTATGGCTTGTCCGTTTGGAGTTATTGATGTCTCCCGCGACGGCAAAGTTGTGGTCAAGTGTGACTTCTGCATTGAGCGAACCACGGCGGGCCAAAAACCGGCCTGCGTTGAGGCATGTCCCACAGGAGCACTGAGTTTAGTCAACGAAAAAGATTTGACAGAACATAAGCGCCGCCTCACCGCCTGGGAGCTTGTCCTATCAACTGAGCAAAATAACAACAAAGATAAACAAAAAGAGAACATTCGATGATAACCGTAACTATATGTGTGGGCAGCTCTTGCCACATCAAAGGTGCCAGAGATATGATAGCTCGTTTTAATGACTTTCTGACCAAAGAAGGTCTTGAGGACAAGGTCGAGTTAAAAGGCTCGTTCTGTATGGAGCGCTGTGGCGAGGGGATTAATTGGAAGATTGACGATGAGATTTTTAGCAGCTCCAACGCGGAAGAGGGAGCCGAAATGTTCCGAAAAAAAGTTCTGGGATTTCTCAAGGAAAAGACAACGCAGCAGCCTGTTAAGGGTCCCGGATAAAGGAGAATTCAAAATGGAACTTCCCAAAAGTCAAGTGGCCGCGCACACAAGCGCCATATTACAGCACACTCCTAACGGCGTTCTCCTGGTGGACGCAGAGACCCACATCCGTTTCGTTAATCCCGCCTTCCTAACTATGTTCCAATGTGCCGGCGAAAAGCTCTCTGGCCGATTGGCCAAAGACCTCGTCCACTCTGACTGTTTCGAACGTGCCATCGCCGCAGGTGGGTCGCTCATGGTAAAAGAAAGCGTCCCCGAGCATGTCGTCAGCTTCCGCGTCGGCATTTTTCCCATCGAGGGTGAGAATCTTTACTGCGGTATCTTCATTGACATCTCGGACGAGGAAAAGGCCAGAAAGGCCTTTCTCGATCTCAAGGCACAGACTCTAAAACGGGCCCAGGAAGTTATTTCGCGGCAAATGCAGACTGCTCAAGAAATAGCTCGGCTTCTCGGTGAAACAACAGCCGAGACCAAAGTGCTTGTGATGAAACTTATGTCCCTCTATGAGGAAGAAGGTCAGCGATGAAGGTATTTTACGAGTGGGGCACAAAACAACTGCAAAAACACGGCGAAGAACTCTGCGGTGACAACGTAGCTGTTGCTCGTCATGCCGATTCGGTCACGCTCGCGCTTTCTGATGGACTGGGAAGCGGCGTCAAAGCAAACATTCTCTCTATCCTGACCACGAGGATTGTTATGCATCTGATGGAGAATAAGCTGTCCCTGGACGACGTGGTTGAGACGCTCAGTAAAACACTGCCGGTATGCGAGGTCCGAAAACTCGCCTATAGTACCTTCGCCATCGGACAATTCTTCTCCCAGGGATACGCAAGGGTCGTGGAGTTCGACACCCCCTCGGTTATTCTGCTGCGGGAGCGAAAATCTGTCCCCGTGCCGTACGAGGAACGAAAAATCGAAGGCAGGACCATTCGTGAATCGGAATTCAAACCCAAAATCGGCGACTGGGTAATCTTTGTCTCTGATGGTGTGGTGAACGCCGGCATAGGAGGGCTTTACCCTCTTGGATGGGGCTTGGATAAGGTTGCACGCTTCCTCGAAGAGCACTGTCACCCTGACCTTTCCGCCCAGCAGCTCGCCGATAAGCTTGCGCAGGCCGTTTGGGACCTGTATTGCAGCAAGCCCGGCGACGACGTGAGCGTCGCCGTCATAAAGGTCCGGCACAAGCTTACAGCCACGGTGTTAACCGGCCCGCCGGCGAGTAAAAACTCCGACAAGGCAGTCGTCGAAAGGTTCACACAACGCCCTGGCTTTCTGGCGGTTTGCGGTGGAACCACAGCTAAAATCGTCGCACATCATCTGGGCGCAAAGTCATTGGACGTCGATCTGGCCACGATGAAGCCGGATGTTCCACCACTGGCGAGAATCGAAGGTATTGACCTGACGACCGAGGGAATCCTTACCCTCACCAGGACAAATCAGTTGTTTCATTCTGGTGCCGATAAGGAAACGGTGAAATTTAATAATGACGGGGCCTCGGCCTTGGTCCGTTTATGTCTGGACGTCGACCACATCCATTTCATCGTGGGCCTGAGCGTGAACCCCGCCCATCAAAATCCCGACCTGCCCGGACAATTAGCCATGAAGTTGACTGTTGTGCGGGAGATTGCCGATGAGCTTCGCAAAAGGGGCAAGGAGGTAACCATCGAGACCGTTTAAAGGTAAGGGATTATACGTTTTATATATAGATATGAAATTTGAAGCACTAAATTCTAAACCCTAAATCCTAAACAATATCAAATGACCAAAATCAAAATTTTCAAAACAAACACACTTACACGCTGATAAATTGTTTTGAATTTTTGCAATTTGAATTTTGAATTTGTTTAGGATTTAGATATTAGGATTTAGGATTTAGAATATTGAGAATGATGCCTGAAAGCTATTGGTATAATCAATATGGTACAAAACAATAAACTGATAGAACAGATTGTCGACCGCTATGATAGAGATGCTGGAATGCTCATACCCATGATGCAGGACCTGCAGGCCGAACGCGGGTATCTGCCCGCAGACGAGCTCCGCGATTTGAGCAGGCAGCTCGAAGTCCCATTGAGCCGCTTGTATGCCGTTGCGACTTTCTATGCGTCGTTCAGGCTCGCGCCGAAAGGTGCGCACGAGGTAACGCTGTGTATGGGCACGGTATGTTTCCTTAAGGGCGCGCCCGGCATCGCTGAGGCAATCAGCCGTGAATTCCGGGTTGAGCCGGGCGGCACCACCCGCGACCGTCTATTTAGCTTTCAAGCCGTCAACTGTGTCGGTGCATGTGCACTTGCACCCGTGATGATGGTGGATGGTAAATACTACGACAGCGTTACTCCGGTATCCGCACTTGAAATCCTGCACGACCTTTCCCCTGCCGACCAGAATACCGAGACTGCTACGAAGGAGGCTGCAAAGTGACCGGTTGTCCCACCAAATTCACAAGTCCTGCGGATATCGAGTCCTTTGCACAGCAACTGCGCAGCCGCGACGGTCACGCTCTTAAATCGGTAAGAGTTTGCATCGGCACTGGTTGTGCAGCCAAGGGCTCACGCAGATTGTACGAGCTTTTCCTCCAAGCTGCTAAGCAGTCCGGCCAGGACATAGATGTCCAGGCAAAGTGTGTCGGCTGCCATGGATTATGCCAGCGTGGTCCTATTGTCATAGTCGCTCCCCAGGAAATCCTCTACCAACGGGTTGAAGAGCCTGACGTGGCCGAAATCTTCCGTGAAACCGTGCTCGGCGGACGGGTAGTCCAAAGACTTTTATACGAGGACCCAAGCACCGGCAAAAAGGCACAAAAGGTGGAAGAGATACCTTTCTACAACGTTCAGCGACGCATTGTACTGGCTGATAATGGCTGCATCGACCCCACCAAAATCTCCGACTACATCGCCAGAGGCGGATACAGCGCTCTTGCAAAGGTCATATCCTCAATGACGCCCGAAGAGGTCCTCTCGCAGGTGGAACTGTCGGGACTTAGGGGCCGGGGCGGCGGAGGCTTTCCTACCGCACGAAAATGGCGCTCTTGTCGAGATGCCGAAGGTTCACCCAAATATGTTATCTGCAACGGCGATGAGGGCGACCCAGGGGCCTTTATGGACCGTTCCGTTATGGAGGGAAATCCTCACTCCGTCATCGAGGGAATGCTCATCGGAGCGTATGCCATCGGCTCAGAGCATGGCTATATTTATGTCCGTAATGAATATCCCCTCGCCGTTACGCACCTGACAACTGCGATATTGCAAGCCCGGGAAATGGCGCTATTGGGTCAGAACATCCTCGGCAGTTCGTTCTCTTTCGATATCCGCATCAACCGTGGAGGCGGTGCTTTCGTCTGTGGTGAGTCCACGGCGTTAATGGCCTCGCTCGAAGGCCGACCGGGCGAACCCAGAGCAAAGTATGTTCATACAGTCGAAAGCGGTCTTCACGGCAAACCCACCAATCTCAACAACGTAGAAACCTGGGCCAATATCCCGCACATCATAAACCGCGGTGGGCAATGGTTCGCCGACATCGGAACGGAAAAGTCCAAGGGCACCAAGGTTTTCAGTCTGGTTGGAAAGGTGGTAAATACCGGCCTGGTAGAGGTTCCTATGGGCATTACACTGCGGCGCATCGTCGATGAAATCGGCGGCGGCATACCTGGCGGCAGGCGCTTCAAGGCAGTTCAGACCGGAGGTCCCTCCGGCGGATGTATACCCTCCGAACACCTCGATGCCCCCGTGGACTTCGACGAGCTTACCAAGCTCGGCTCGATGATGGGCTCAGGCGGCATGATTGTCATGGACGAGGACACCTGCATGGTAAAGGTCGCGAAATACTTTACCAACTTTCTACAGAAAGAATCCTGTGGCAAATGCACACCTTGCCGCGAGGGCTTGTCCCAGATGCTGCACATCCTCGACCGCATAACTAAGGCAGAGGGAGAGGTCGGCGACATCGAGAGGCTTGAGGAGCTGGCCGGCCTCCTCGATGGAACAGCACTATGCGCCCTTGGGAAAACTGCCGCAAATCCCATCATCTCTACCATATGCTATTTCCGCGACGAATACGACGCACACATTTTAGACCACCGCTGCCCCGCAAAAGAGTGTCGCGGCCTGTTCCGTTACGAAATCGACCCCCAGGCCTGCAAAGCCTGTGGCATTTGTATGAAGAACTGCCCGGAGAACGCCATTACCGGCGAGAAAAAAGTCCCGCATGTAATTGACCAGGAAAAGTGCTCGCTCTGTGGAACGTGTTGGGAAAAGTGTCCCTTCACCGCAGTGCTAAAGGTATGAGATTAACGAATAACGTATAATTATTCTGTACGCTATACGCTCCACGCTAAATGTGAAAGAAAGAAATGCCCAAAGTAACGATAGATGGATGTAAGGTCGAGGTTGAAAAGGACGCCACCATTCTTGATGCTGCAAAAGAGGCCGGCGTCTGGATTCCGACCCTCTGCTATAGCCCCGTCGTTTCAAGCGATGCATCGTGCCGGCTCTGTATGGTGGAGCTTGACCGTGGCGACTGGAGGCAACTGGTAACCGCCTGCAATTACCCCGTACGCAGGGACATTATTGTTTATGCCTCCAGCGAAAGAGCCCAGCAGGCTCGTCGCGGCGTTATGGAGCTATTGCTTGCCAGAGCCCCCGAAAGCCAGGAGCTCAAGGCACTGGCCGAGCGTATGGGTGTGAAAGAAACGCGCTACCCGAAGGTTACAGAGAGTCAGCGAAATTGCATCCTCTGCGGCCTGTGTGTTCGCGTCTGTGAGGAAATAATCGGCAAGGCGGCTATCGGCTTTGCCGGACGAGGCGTCGACCGCACCGTGGCCGCGCCCTTTCGACAGCCTTCCGATGATTGTATCGGCTGCGGGGCGTGCGCCGCCGTTTGTCCGGTGGGAACTATCAAGGTTAGGATTCATCAAGATAAGCATGAGGTCGAGATATCTCCGTTTAAATCACGGGCGAAGTTACTACTCTGCCAGCGTTGTGGTGCACCCGTGGTCAGTACCCAGGTCAGTGAGCAGGTCCTGGCCAAAGTCGAAATGACCAATTGTGAAGAATTCAGTGAACGTCTACGCCTGTGTCCAAAATGTAGAAAATTGAAGACCGCTGCCCGTCTCAAAACCGCTGCAGCTTTACAAAAAGTGTGAGTGTACCCAAAAAACAAGATTTGGATGACGACAAATTCAGCAGTTGTTCTTGAAATATCAAATGAAAGATTGTATCTTATTAAATTTAAAAATTTTTTACAATTGATTGATTACTAAGGAATCGTTTATGGATCCGAAAAAATATAGTAGCGACAAGGCCTCCCAGCAAATGATGAAGCTCATGTCTGATAACGGGTTCGATAGTGCCTGGAACAGATTTGAGCAACAGCAGCCTCAATGTGGTTTCGGCAAACTCGGCCTGTGCTGCCGGAATTGTTCTATGGGGCCCTGCCGGGTAGACCCATTTGCGCAAGAGCCGCAAGCCGGTATTTGTGGCGCAACTGCTGACACGATTGCCGCGAGAAACCTGCTGCGAATGATTGCATCAGGTGCCGCAGCCCATTCCGACCACGGCCGCGACCTCGCCCATACATTCAGAATGGCTGCCGAGGGCAACGGTTGCGATTATATGATAAAGGATGAGCTCAAATTGAGAGAAGTCGCAGCCAGATACGGCATTGCAGTCGAAGGTAGGGACACCAAGCAAATCGCCACCGACCTCGCTGAAGCAGTTCTGGCTGAATTCGGAAAGCCGGACGGTACGCTGCTCAGCGCCGCCGCCTACCCCCCGCCAGCCAGGCGAAAGGTCTGGGAACAATTTGGCGTAACACCGCGGGCAATCGACCGTGAAATCGTCGAAATTATGCACCGAACGCACATGGGCGTAGACTCAGACTACAAAAATCTTATAAAACAGAGCATTCGTGCATCCTTGTCCGATGGATGGGGTGGGTCACTTATCGCCACGGAGCTTTCAGACATCCTATTTGGCAGTCCCTGGCCAATCCGCTTCGGGGCCAACCTCGGCGCTCTGGACGCTAAAAAGGTCAATATTATTGTCCACGGTCATGAGCCGACCTTATCAGATATCATCGTAGCGGTCTCGCAGGAGCCCCAGCTTGTATCAATGGCCAAAGAAAAAGGTGCCGAAGGCATTAACCTTGCAGGTATATGCTGCACCGCTAATGAGATATTGATGCGTCACGGCATACCCGTTGCCGGCAACTTTCTCCAGCAGGAATTGGCGCTGATGACCGGCGTCGTGGACGTTATGCTGGTGGATGTGCAGTGCATTATGCCGGCCCTTGCTTCGCTCTCCAACTGTTTCCATACAAAGCTGATTACCACTTCAGAGAAGTGCAAAATTGCCGGTGCAGAGCACATTGAATTCCACGAGGATAGGGCCGCAGAAACCGCCCGCCAAATAATCAAAACTGCCATCGAGAATTTCCCGAACAGAAAAGGCAAGGCTAAAATCCCCAAGGAAAAAGAGCGCGGCATTGCCGGCTTCACAACCGAGAACATCTTTTACCATCTTGGTGGTCGATTTCGCGCCAGTTACCGCCCCTTAAATGACAACATCATCAATGGACGAATGCGCGGTGCTGCCGGAGTGGTGGGCTGCAATAATCCAAAGCAGGTGCACGATTACGGTCACCTTACGATGATAAAAGAGCTTATCAAGAATAATGTTTTAGTGGTCAGCACCGGTTGCAGTGCCGTTGCAGCGGCCAAAGCAGGCCTGATGAGACCGGATGCAGCGGCGAAATACTGTGGCAAAGGGCTGGCCGAGGTCTGCGAGGCTGTTGGAATACCGCCCGTCCTGCACGTCGGCTCTTGCGTGGATAACAGCAGGATTTTGACGATTTTGTCTAACGTTGTTGCTGAGGGTGGCCTTGGCGAGGACATCTCAGAATTACCGGTCGCCGGTGCCGCTCCTGAATGGATGTCCGAAAAGGCTATTTCTATTGGCATGTATTTCGTTGCTTCTGGCGTTTATACCGTTATTGCCGAGCCCTTGCCCATCCTCGGAGCTCCGAGCCTGACGCGCTATCTGACCGACGAGATTGAAAAGGATGTTGGCGGCAAATGGGCCTTTGAACGCGACCCTATCAAGGCTGCCGGTATGATGATTGAGCATATAGAGGGCAAACGCGACGCCCTCGGAATTAATGTAAAGGTCGAACGAAAACTCTACGATATGGCCGACAGAAGAGCATTAGCGGTAGAATGAAAAACTGGATGCTCGATACTCGATGCTGGATGCTCGTCAAGTATCGAGAATCGAGAAACGAGAATCGAGGATCAAGAAGATGTCAAAAATCATTGCATCAGCAGCCATACGCGGTGCACATAAAATAGCCAAGCAGGCGGAGGATTTTTTAACGCGTGCCATCGACGAAAAGGGCAAAGACTGCCGTGTCGAGTTTCCAAACACCGGTTATTACATACCGATTATTTATTCTATGACCGGCAAAGCAGTGGAAAAGCTGGCCGATTTCGAGGAAGTGATGCAGCAGATAAAATCTCTGCTGCCGCCCCTGGTTGATGATGATTTGTGGGTGCCTTATCTGGGCCAGGCCCTTGACGCCGGTATGGCAACCCTTTTTGCAGAAGAGATTATTGAGGCGTGCAAGTATCTGATTGGGCCTAATCCTGTAAACGGCATTTGGCTGGGTGCAGCGGACGATGTAATCCTTCGCGAGCGAGGCATTCAGTTTGTTGACGGCACGGCGCCCGGATTTGCAGCGGTGGCTGGTGCCGCACCGAACGTCGAAACCGCGGTCAGTATCGCCCGTAAATTACAGGAGCGTTGTCTCTACGTCTTTATGTCTGCGCACCATAATGGTACCACCTTCGCCGAGCAGCTCGTCCAGGGCGGTGTCCAGTTGGGTTGGGAAACCCGCCTGGTGCCCTTCGGCAGGGAAATCACCTCGGCAATATACTCTCTCGGTTTCGCCAGCAGGGCAGCGCTTAGCTTCGGCGGCGTTAAGCCCGGCGACTTCCGCCGAAACCTCCTTTACAACAAAAACAGAATCTTCGCCTTTGTCATGCCCCTCGGCAAGGTCACCGATGAATGGTACGCTACCGCCGCCGGTGCGATTAATTACGGCTTCCCCACAATCGCCGATTCAGACATTCCGGAGATTCTGCCTACCGGCGTATGCACCTATGAGCACGTAGTCTCTAAAATCCCGCACGACCAGATCGTGGAGAAAGCTATCGAAGTTCGCGGCCTGAAAATAAAAATCACCGAAATTCCAATCCCCGTGCCTGTCAGTCCCGCATTTGAAGGTGAGCGTATCCGCAAGGAAGAAATGTACTGCGAGTTTGGCGGCCAGAGAACGCCGTCGTTCGAATGGCTTCGAATGCGCGATATCTCCGAGGTCGAAGATGGAAAGGTTGAAGTGGTCGGCTCCGACGTCGATTCGGTTCAAGAAGGCGGAAAATTGCCGCTGGGTATTATCGTTGAAGTGGCCGGAAGAAAAATGCAGCCGGATTTCGAACCTGTCCTCGAACGACAGATTCACACATTTATGAACGAGGCTCAGGGACTCTGGCACATGGGCCAGCGGGACATCAACTGGATAAGAATCAGCTTGAACGCTCGGAAGGCAGGATTCAAACTCGAACATATCGGCAAGCTCCTGCACGCAAAGTATCATGACCAGTATTCCAGTATCGTAGACAAGGTGCAGGTCAAGATATTCACAGATGAAAAGCAGGTTGTAGCGCTCCGCGAGCAGGGGCGTGCTGTATTCGGCGAACGTGATGCGCGATTGGCGGGTATGCAGGACGAAGACGTAGAAACGTTTTACTCCTGCACACTGTGTCAGAGTTTTGCTCCGAACCACGTCTGCGTAGTCTCGCCGGAGCGGCCGGGTTTGTGCGGCGCTTATTGCTGGCTGGACTGCCGGGCAGCATACGAGATAACTCCCTCAGGCCCCAATCAGCCCATCTCGAAAGGAAACTGCATCGAGCCGACCATCGGACAGTGGGACAGGATAAACGCATTCGTTCTAAAGACCAGCGGCGGCAACGTCCAGCGAATGAGCCAGTACAGTATGATAACCGACCCGATGACCTCCTGCGGCTGCTTCGAATGTATCGCCGCCGTGCTGCCCTCAACGGGCGGGATAATGATTGCCAACAGAGAGTTTGCAGAGATGACGCCCTGCGGCATGAAGTTCTCCACCCTCGCCGGAACCGTCGGCGGCGGTCAGCAGACCCCGGGCTTCATCGGACACTCCAAGCACTACATCAACTCAAGAAAATTTATTGCCGCTGAGGGCGGAATAAAGCGGATAGTCTGGATGCCTACGATGCTCAAAGAAGAGATTAAAGATTCTTTCATCAAAAGGGCAACTGAGCTCGGACTCGGTGGCCAGGATTTCCTCGCTAAGATTGCTGATGAGACCACCGCCACAACGGAAGAAGAGGTTTTAGAGTTTATTACCAAAGCCGGCCATCCGGTAACCACTTTAAAACCTATGTTTTAAAAAAATTCGAAATAGTAAGCACGAAATACGAAACAAATTTACATAAGGCACAAAGGGGCAAAGAAACATGGGCAAAAAGTGAACCCAAAATTCAAAATTACAATTACTCTGTGCCTTTGTGCCTCTGCTCCTATGTTCCTTTTCAGGAATTTCGTGCTTCGGATTTATATAAAACAGGAGATGCAAAAAAGGAAAAAATAATATGGCATTAACAGGATTAGACATATTTAAGCTCTTACCAAAAACCAACTGTAAAAAGTGTGGCATGCCTACGTGCCTGGCCTTCGCTATGGCGCTCGCTCAAAAACGTGCCAAGCTCGATGACTGCCCGGATGTCTCCCAGGAGGCTAAGGCCAAGCTCGCCGCTGCCGCAGCACCGCCAATGCGAAAAGTTGTTTTCGGCTGTGGAGACAACCAGGTGCAGATTGGGCAAGAGACGGTGATGTTCCGCCACGAAGAGAAATTTCACAATCCGACCGTCCTGGCCGTTACTCTCTCGGACAAGCTGACCGGCAACGACTTAAAGAACCGCATCGCGTCCATAAACTCGCTGCAATTTGAGCGCGTGGGGACCAAAATTGGGGCTAAGGCCATAGCTGTCATCAACGACAGCGGCTCATCGCAATCTTTCGTCCAGGCTGTTGCAGCGGTAAAAGACGCCAGCGACCTTGCTCTAATCTTGGTAACAAAATCACCTGACGCATTGACCGCCGCGGTCGCGAAAGTCAAAGACCGCTCCCCCCTGCTCGCCGAGGCCACGCCCGACACGGCTGAGGCAATGGCAAAAATCGCCAAGGAAAACGGCTGTCCGCTCGTCGCTTGTGCCGAATCAGTTGAGGCCCTTTCCGACCTTAGCGAAAAAATCGAAGCACAAGGAGTCGAGGACATTGTACTAAGCATCGAGATTCCTGCCGGCAAAAAGCAGGCCCTGCGGGAGCATTTGTACAACCTGTCAAGGATGCGGGCCTTGGCGCTGAAAAAGGTCTTTAGACCCTTAGGCCATCCCACCATCTCGTTCGTCAATCGTCAATCGTCCTTCGTACCTCGACTGACGGACGAAGGAGGAAAGACGATGGACGATACGCAAACAGCTATAGCGGTCAGTCTTATCTGCAAGTACTCCGGCATCGTTGTCGTCGATACTACCAGCGCCTATGCGCTTTTGCCCATTCTGACAGCCGTGATGAATATCTTTTCCGACCCACAGAAGCCTGTCCAGGTAGAGCCGAAAGTGTATCCTATCGGCGAACCCGACGCGAATTCGCCGCTGATGTTCACGACCAACTTTTCGCTGACGTATTACACCGTGGAATCGGATGTTGAGGCCAGCAGAGTGCCGAGCTATATCCTCGTGGTCGACACCGAGGGCACAAGTGTCCTGACGGCTTATTCCGGCGATAAGCTCAACGAAAAAACGGTGGCGGATGCCATGGCCAAACACGGTGTAGAAAAGCTGGTTAAACATCATCGGCTAATAATTCCCGGTTATGTGGCGGTGATGAGCGGCAAGCTCGAAGAGGCCACGAATTGGGAGGTCATGGTCGGACCGAGAGAAAGTTCTATGCTGCCCAAATACCTGCAGGAAGTCTGGAAATAAGTTCATAGTTATGAGTTCATAGTTCATAGACAATGAACAACGAACAATGAACTATGAACTACGAACTATGAACTACGAACTATGAACTACGAACTATGAACTATGAACTACGAACTATGAACTACGAACTATGAACTATGAACAAAAATGAAAGATAGCAAAAAGAAAAATTTCACAGTTCGTTTCGAGCCGAGCGGCCTGAAGGTGGAAGTCCCCAGCGGAACGGTCCTGCTCGAAGCGGCTCATAAAGCGGGAATTTATTTAAGCAGCATCTGTGGCGGCGACGGCTATTGCGGCAAATGCAAAGTCATAATCGACCAGAGCGAGCAGCCTCAAAGCAGGCCAACCCCTCTGCTTACACCAGATGAGATACGCGAGAATGTCGTTCTCGCCTGCCAGACCAAAGTGCTTTCCGATATGATTGTAACCGTTCCAAAATCCCACAGTTTGGAAACCAGTCAAATACTTATGGACACCGACGCCCACAGGTTCAGTGAGCTTGCCGGCGAGGTGCGGGCGGGACTATTTAAGTATGACCCTTTAGTTCAGAAAATTTTCCTTAAGATGCCTCCGCCGACGGTAGACAACCATACCGACGACCATGAGCGCCTATACCTTGCTATACGCGAGCAAATTGACGCCCCTATAATGCAAACTGGTTTCCGCATCCTTCAAAAACTTTCCCGACTTCTGCAAAGTTCGGACTACAAAGTAACCGCAACTATTGGCCGTCGGGGAGAAACCACCGAGGTTATCGAAGTTGAGGCCGGCAATCACTGCGAAAGAAACTTTGCCGTCGCTGTTGACCTGGGTACAACGACCGTCGTAGCACATCTTATCGACCTGACGAACGCAACTACAATAGACACCGAAGCCACGTATAATAGCCAGATAAATTTCGGTGAGGACTACATCCGCAGAATCATCTACGCCGAAGAAAATGATGCCTTTGACGAGATGCAGAATCGCATCGTGAATGATGTCAACAATTTGATAGTAACATTGGCATCAAGGAAGAAGGTCGACTTACAGGACATAACAACGGTAATATGCGCCGGTAACACCGCGATGGTTCATTTTTTACTGAACCTGGACCCAACGCGCATCCGCAGAGAGCCCTACATCGCCTCAGCCGGCTTTATTCCGCCAATCCGCGCAGCAGAAGCGGGCATCCAGATCAACAAGCGCGGTTTATTGTACTGTCTGCCCAGCGTGGCCGCTTATGTCGGCAGCGATATAGTAGCAGGTGTCCTAACTACGCGAATCTTTACCAAAAAAAACATCTCCCTTTTTGCCGACATTGGAACAAATGGAGAGGTCGTTCTCGGTAATCGCGACTGGCTGGTTTGCGCCTCAAGCTCGGCAGGTCCGGCATTCGAAGGAAGCGGTGTCAAGCACGGCATGAGAGCCGGTGCCGGGGCCATCGAAAAACTGGCCATTCTTGAGGATGGTTCTGTCGAGTTTAAAACAATCGGCAATACTCATCCCGTCGGCATTTGCGGCTCAGGTCTTCTGGACACGCTCGCTGAATTATTTATAAATGGCATCATCGATCGAACCGGACGATTCAACCCGGCAATAAATTTCGAGGCTAACCATTTAGCCGCCAAACATACGGCGGATTTAGCCCCACGTTTTACGTGGGGTTCCCGCCTAACGGAAGGTGACGAGGGCCGGCAGTTTCAATTGGTCCCGGCAAGCAATAATCACCACGAAATCATAATCACCCAGGCAGACATCGACAATTTAGTCCGTTCCAAAGCGGGGGTCTTTGCCGCCATCAGGGTCCTTATGGATTCGACTCAAACAAAGCCCGAAGACCTCGAAGCGATTTATCTGGCTGGGGGCTTTGGAAACTTCCTGAACGTTCGGCAGGCCGTTACTATCGGAATGCTGCCCGATGTCCCCTTAGAGAAGATTCAATTTGTGGGAAACACATCAATCGCAGGGGCAAAGACGGTTCTGCTGAGCCGAAAAGCCCTGCAAGCTGCCGAAAAAATCGCAAAAAGTATGACGTATTTTGATTTGATGAGCCATCCGCGTTACATGGATGAATTTATCAGGGCAAGTTTCCTGCCCCACACAGATTTAGCGCTTTTTCCATCGGTAATGTCGGTAACTCGCCAGATATGACCCGCAAATGAGAGAAGAGGCAAATGTGTCTAAAGTCTTGGATAATAAAGAATTCGCTAAAGAGCTTGAGAAGCGAACACGACAGTTCGCTGCGCGCATCATTTGTTTATCGAGAACCTTGCCCAACACTCCGGAGGGAAAGGTCATAAGGACTCAGTTCACAAAATCTGGAACGTCAATAGGTGCAAATTATCGAGAGGCCAACCGGACCAGAAGTAAAGCGGACTTCAAAAACAGGATTAAGATTTGCGAAAGCCAAGCCAGTGAGACACAATATTAGCTGGAAGTGATTGTAAATTTAAAATGGCTCCCGTGGCCAAAAGTGAAACACGATTATGAAGAATGTGGAGAACTGCTCGCTATTTTTACATCTATTGGGAAAAAGTAAAATGTAAAGCGAGCTGAAGTGTGGAGCGCCTACAAATGAATTAAAGATAAGGAAAATCATTAATTAAGAACTTTACACTTTAGGCACTTTAGCTCACTTTAGTCACTTTAGCTCATTTTAAATACTTTAGGTTATTCATACGGACAATAAGATGTCACTAACAATTGCTATCAGTGGCAAAGGCGGCTCGGGCAAAACGACTTTAGCCGCTATGATTATCAGGTCGCTTCTAGCGCAACCCTTCGGTGTCCGTCCATGTAAGTCAGTGTCCAGTAAGTCCGTGTCAGTCCGTGTCCCCCCGAAGGCGGGGTCTGTACTTGCGGTGGACGCAGATCCTAACTCCTGTCTCGGTCTGACGTTGGGCGTTGAGCCAACCGGTACCGTTGCTGACATTCGTGAAGATGGCCGTGCCAAACTACCGGCAGGTGTCGACCGCCTCCGCTCGGTTGAATACAGCATCCAGCAGGCGATTACCGAAGCGGCTGGTTTCGATTTGCTCACTATGGGTCGGCCGGAAGGCCCAAGCTGCTACTGTGCGGTGAACAATATGCTGCGAAAGTTTCTCGACGAACTGAGTTCACAATATCAGTTTGTGATTATGGACAATGAAGCGGGAATGGAGCACCTCTCCCGCCGAACCACAAATAATGTTGACTTCCTTTGCATTGTAGCCGAGCCTACTCCGCTCGGAACCCTTACCGCAAAAAGAATTTTTGACCTTGCTGAAAAATTGCCTATATCCGTAAAAAAAATAGGTGTTATTTGGAACGAGACCCGTGCACCGTTTCGAGAGATACCAGCCACGATTAACGAGCATCGAGCAACGAGCATCGAGATTGAGACCTTTGGATGGATACCTTATGATAATAGCATATTCGATAACTCGATGCAAAGCAAAACGATCTTTGAGCTTGCCGACGACAGCCCGGCATTTTTAGCTGTGCGCAAAATACTCGAACACAAACTAAACCCCAAGGGCGATGCTTGTCGCTCGTCGTTCGTTCGAGGCATGAGAAACGAGTCACGAGCAACGAATGAAACGAGATACTAATTTTTGGAGGACTTAAGATGCCAGTTCCTGAAGTTGCAGAAACATTTACAGGCTCGGTAAACCGCCTTATCCTTGGCGCAACAAAAAACGATGGCGGCTCTCGTTCCTCAACGGTAACCATAGGCGGGGCCCGTAACGTCGTCTATGGCGGCTCGCCAGCCGATGCCGGCGAAAAACCGGTTATTGCTATGGACGTTATCGACACTAAGCCCGAAGATTGGCCTGACGCCCTCGTCGAACCTTATAAAGATGTGCTTGATAGCCCCGGCGATTGGGCCAAAAAGTGCGTCCAGGAGTTTGGGGCCGAGTTAATCTGCGTGAAATTCGACGGCATTCACCCCGACAAAGCAGACAAAGACGCCGCTCACGCCGTCAAAGTTACAAAAGAGGTCGCCAAGGCGGTCGGCGTCCCTCTTATACTCTGGGGCTGCGGAAACGACGAAAAAGATAACCAGGTTATGCCCAAGGTAAGCGGTGCGATAAAAGGCGAAAAGTGCCTCATGGGGACAGCTAAAGAGGACAACTACAAATCCATAACCGCTATTGCCCTCGCTGATGGCCATTTCCTTATCACCGAGGCACCTCTGGATATCAACATCGCCAAACAGGTCAACATCTTGGCCTCCGATATGGGCTTTCCGCTGGAGCGGATTGTAACGTTTCAGGCCACCGGTGCCCTCGGATATGGAATAGAGTACGCCTATTCGATTCAGGAGCGCCAGCGCCTGGCCGCCCTTACCGGCGACAAGATGATGGCTATGCCGGCCATCTGTGACGTAGGTTACGAATCCTGGCGAGCAAAAGAAGCAAAGCTCATCGAAGCCCCCGGCTGGGGAGATGCTGCCGACAGAGGCCCGATGTGGGAAGCCGCTACCGCGATTTGTCTGCTGCAGGCTGGCGTCGATATAATTCGTATGCGCCATCCCAGAGCGGTCGCTACCGTTAAAAACTTCATAAATCAGACATGGACTTAAAGGAAATTAATGATGTTTGAATAAATAATGGAACAACCAAATTGTCACTCCTGCGAAAGCAGGAGTCCAGGAAACGCTGATAAAACGACTGGATTCCCGCTTTCGCGGGAATGACATCTTTGATTTGTTTGTATGGCAATGTTCCATTTAATATTCAAAGATCAATAGTTAAAAGTGTCTAAAGTTATGGATTATTTTTTACTTTAGCTCACTTTAGTTCACTTTAGGCACTTTAGTTCACTTGTTATTGTTTTGGATAACGCAATTTATATAAAATCCACCTTTGCAGGTCGCAAATAGGAAAGGCAGGTATCTACTATGATAATAATTGCAGAGCGAATCAATGGGATGTTCACGAACGTTAAAGAGGCCATCGCAGAAAAAAATAAGAAAGTCATTCAAAAACTGGCCAATCAGCAAACGCAAGCAGGCGCCACATATCTGGATGTGAATGTCGGCACCGCCGCGGCTGACCAGGAAGGGACCATGCAGTGGCTGGTTGAGACCATCCAGGAAACGTGCTCCACGCCCTTATGCCTGGATTCACAAAAACCTGCTGTTATCGCCGCAGGCTTAAAGGTCATTGATGCTGACAACGGCGTCATCCTGAATTCGACGCCGCTTAATAAGAAGACCGATGAAGAAATATTGTATAAATACATAGATATGGCCGAGCAGGCGGGCCCGAAAGCAAGCATTATCGCCCTGACTATGGACAAAAACGGCGTCCCACAGGACATCGACACTCGTGTGGCCATTGCCGCAGAAATCGTATCTAAAGTGATGGAAAAAGGATTTGACGCCCGCCGTCTTTTCATCGACACCATCGTTCTGCCGGTCAAAGTGCCGAACGCTCAGGTTCAGCCCGGCAATATCTTAACTGCCATGGACCAGATAAGATATCTCGCTGACCCTCCTCCGCACATGACGATAGGTCTGTCGAATCTTTCTCAAGGAGCCACCGAGAGAAGCCTGATAAACCGCGTCTTCCTCGCTATGGCTATCTCACGCGGCCTGGATTCTGCAATTGCCGACGTCCTCGACCAGAACCTCATGGATGTGCTGGCCACCGCTGAGATGTTGATGAACAAGCAAATATATTCCGATTCTTTTCTCAAGGTATATACTTCGGTAAACAAAGCTTAACTCTAAAGCGCAACTAACGTTCCGATGTTTTGTCTATAAGCCATTTGTTTATATGGAGATAAATCCGAAATCCGAATCTTTACTGTCGTCAGACAAGTCCGCCATAAGTGTGGCGGACAAGTATCGAAATACGAAACAAATTTACATAAGGCACAAAGGGGCAAAGAAACATGGGCACAAAGTGAATTCAAAATTCAAAATTAAAATTACTCTGTGCCTTTGTGCCTCTGTTCCCATGTTCCTTTTCAGGAATTTCGTGCTTCGGATTTTTACCATAGCATTGTTACAGAGATTATTTACGCTGTAGTATTAACGTGTGAAGGCCAAATAGCAAGATAGTGCAAAAGAAAAGCTCTGCCGTTGTACCTGTTTCGGCAGTTTTTCAAGATAATGTTGAATTTCTATAAAAATCTTATACCCGAAGAGTCGTGCGTAAAACGTCATGCAAAAAATTTAACCAATTACCAATAACCAATAACCAATTACCAATAACCAATTACCAATATATAAGGAAGGACCTATGAAGAAGCTTGACCCAACAAAATATCAAGATTGGCAGATTGCTGAGGCTGCTGAACAAAACATGCCCACACCGCAACAATGGCAGGATAAGCTGGGCTTGGAAAAAGACGAAATTCTCACCTATGGGAGAATAGCCAAGCTGGATTTCTTGAAAATCATCGACCGTCTCAAGGATAAGCCCGATGGTAAGTACATAGAAGTAACTGCCATAACTCCCACCCCGCTGGGCGAAGGCAAGACCACCACAACGATGGGCATCCTCGAAGGCCTGGGTAAGCGTGGACTGAGCGTGGGCGGTTGCATCCGACAGCCCTCAGGTGGCCCTACTATGAATATCAAGGGCACTGCTGCTGGCGGCGGCAACGCTTTACTCATCCCAATGACCGAATTCTCCATGGGCCTCACCGGAGACATTAACGACATCATGAATGCCCACAACCTTGCGATGGTCGCACTTACCGCCAGAATGCAGCACGAGCGCAACTACGATGATGCTCAACTGGACAGGCTGACCAAAATGCGGCGCCTCGATATCGACCCCACTCGGGTGGAGATGGGCTGGGTCATGGACTTCTGCGCACAGAGTCTTAGGAACATTATCATCGGCCTTGGCGGACGCATGGATGGATTTATGATGCAGTCCAAATTCGGCATTGCCGTTAGCTCTGAGCTTATGGCTATGCTGTCCATTGTCACTGACCTCAAAGACCTGCGCAAAAGAATGGACGAAATTACCCTTGCTTTCGATAAAAAGGGTAAGGTCATTACTACCGGTGACCTCGAGGTTGGTGGTGCCATGACAGCTTGGATGCGCAATACTATCAATCCCACTCTTTGCTGCACCACAGAGTATCAGCCCTGCATGGTGCACGCCGGGCCTTTTGCCAACATTGCTGTGGGTCAGTCCTCCATAATCGCTGACCGCGTCGGGCTGAAGCTATTTGACTATCACGTTACTGAGAGTGGATTTGGGGCCGACATCGGCTTCGAAAAGTTCTGGAATGTAAAGTGCCGCTATAGTGGGCTTAAGCCGCACGTATCGGTACTCACCACGACTATCCGGGCATTAAAGATGCACGGCGGCGGGCCGAAGGTCGTCGCCGGTTTAGACCTGCCTGAAGAATATAAACAAGAGAATGTAGGACTCGTCGAGAAAGGTCTGCCCAACCTGCTGCAGCACATCAATACTGTTCGAACATCGGGCATCAACCCCGTAGTTTGCATTAATAGCTTCCACACTGATACCGAAGAAGAGATTGCCCTGGTTCGAAAGACCGCCGAGGGCGCAGGAGCACGCTGTGCCGTTTCCAGTCACTGGGCTGATGGTGGTGATGGTGCTCTCGAGCTCGCCGATGCCGTCAAGGAAGCCTGTGAAACCGAGACTGAATTTAACTTCCTCTATCCCATGAAAATGAAGCTCAAAAAGAGGGTAGAAAAAATAGCGAAAGTAGTTTATGGTGCCGACGCCGTTAGCTGGGCGCCTGATGCTGAGGCCAAGGCTAACGCCCTTGAGTCTGACCCCAAATATGATGATTATGCTACCATGATGGTGAAGACCCATCTCAGTCTCACCCATGACCCGTCTATAAAAGGTCTGCCCAAGGGATGGACTCTACCTATCCGTGATGTATTGATCTATTCAGGCGCCAAATTCCTCTGTCCCTGCGCCGGTTCCATCAGCCTTATGCCGGGTACTTCTTCTAATCCCGCCTTCAGAAAGGTTGACGTCGACGTCAAAACCGGAAGGGTTCAAGGACTGTTTTAATCGCAATATTTATCCGCCGAAGGCGGATTTAGCTCCGCAACTTGTCCGCCCGTGGCGGATTTATTGCGGGGTTCTGCAGTAAATTTTGAGGGAGTATCTAATGACAGCACAAATCATAGACGGCAATAAAATAGCCGAGACTCTGCGAGCGGAGTTAAAAGAAGAAGTATCCAAACTGAAACAGCAGGGCATTATCCCTGGCCTGGGGGTCATCTTAGTCGGTGAAGACCCCGCCTCAAAATCCTACGTCACCGCCAAAGAGCGTACCTGCGAGGAAATAGGCATTTATTCCGATGATAACCGCCTCCCTGCTGAAACCTCGCAGCAAGAGTTGATGGCGCTGGTTAAGAAGATGAACGACGACCCGAAAATCCACGGCATTTTAGTTCAGCTTCCTTTGCCCAAACATCTTAATGAGGCCGAGGTCCTGCTGGCAATCGACCCTGCCAAAGACGTCGATGGATTTCATCCAATGAATGTGGGCAAAATGGTCGTTGGTGAGAAGGCGTTTCTGCCCTGCACGCCGCACGGCGTTATTCAGCTACTAATTCGCAGCGGCGTAACTATTGAGGGCTCTAACACCGTAATCGTCGGCAGAAGCAATATCGTGGGCAAGCCCCTGGCGAATATGCTTATTCAAAAGCAGCCAAATCGAAACGCCACCGTTACGGTCTGCCATACCCGCACCAAAAACCTCGCCCGCTATACTAAGCAGGCCGACATCGTTATTGCTGCTGCCGGCCGGCCCAATACCATTACCGCTGACATGATAAAAAAAGGTGCGGTCGTGATTGATGTCGGCGTCAACCGCGTAGAGGATGCTACAAAAAAGAAAGGCTATCGCCTTGTTGGCGACGTCGATTTCGAAGCGGTGAAGGAAAAGGCATCGCTCATCACACCTGTGCCCGGCGGAGTCGGCCCAATGACAATAACTATGCTGCTCTATAACACCGTCGAGTCCGCAAAACGTTTTGCTGGAAGGTAAATCCCCCTATGAAACTTTTGGCTAAATAAAAAATATTTAGCCCCGCAATTTATTGCGGGGTTCCTTTATATCGAAAGGAATAAGGTGGCTACCAAAAAATATCCCGTAATTTGGTTACAAGGCGCAGGCTGCACAGGCTGTTCCGTTTCCATCCTGAACGCCGTCAGTCCGAGAATCCAGAATCTTTTGCTCGACGAGCTCGTACCTGGCCATCAACTTAATTTAATGTTCCACGCAACAATAATGGCGGGCCAGGGACAGCCCGTTATTAACGTCTTGAAGGACACCGAAAAGAACCGCAAGGCCGGCTACATTTTGGTCGTCGAAGGTGCAATTCCCACCGCCCACGGCGGCGCATTCGGCAGTATCGGCGAACTAAACGGCAGGCACCTTACTATCCAGAAAAGCGTCGAAGAGCTCGGAAGCAACGCCCTTCTGACTCTCGCCATAGGCACCTGTGCCGCCTTTGGCGGAATCCCCGCAGCGAAACCCAATCCCACTTTATGCAAGGGCGTTCAGGCCGTCTTTAATGAAAAGGCAATTGAGACACCGGTGGTAAATCTGCCCGGCTGTCCTCTGCACCCTGAGTGGTTTACGGGGACGATATCCGTGATTCTGTTTTCTGGAGCGAAGGCATTGGATTTGGACAAGCTGGCTCGCCCAAAGCTTTTCTACGGCCATTTGGTCCACGAAAACTGCCCCAGGCGGGCCGACTTCGATAAGGGCAAATTCGCCGAAAAATTGGGCGACCCCGGCTGCCTCTACAAGTTGGGCTGTAAGGGGCATTACACCAATGCAGACTGCCCGTTAAGGCAGTGGAACAACGGCGTGAGCTGGTGTGTCAAAGCGGGTTCGCCCTGTTTAGCCTGTGTCGAACCGGAATTTCCTGATGGCACATCGCCGATATACGAGCCCCGCACGTACTTTGAATTAGAATTATCTAAAAGCTAATAAACTTGAGTTTACGCCGAAAGAGTTAAGAATAGATACTCGTATTTTAGAACCCCGAAGTAGTACTCTATGACTTTTAATTTTGTAAGCTGTCATTCCCGCGAAAGCGGGAATCCAGTTTGTTTATGGATTGAATGCTGAATTCTGCGTCAAACTTGGAAAATCATCTATCCACAAATTAAAATGTCATAATGTAATAAATGCGGGGTCGAGGAGTTGACATGGTCACAAAGATAAAGATTGACCCTATAACAAGGATTGAGGGCCACATGGCTATCGAGGCCGTGATAGACGATGGCCGCGTGAAAGAGGCCAAATGTGCCGGCACCCTCTTTCGTGGTTTTGAAATAATCCTTCAGGGCAGGGACCCTCGTGACGCTAATCATCTAACCCAACGGATATGCGGCGTCTGTCCGACCTCCCACGCTACGGCATCGGCTTTGTGCATCGACAATGCGTTCGGCCTGAACGGCAATATTCCGGATAATGCCAAGCTGCTTCGCGCTCTCATTTTTGGCTCCAATTTTTTGCAGTCGCACATCCTTCATTTTTATCATCTCGCCGCGCTGGATTATGTGGACGCAGTCAGTGTGGTGGGTGATTTGGCGCCTTTTGTGCCGCGCTACGAAGGCGATTATCGTGTAACTGGACAGAAAAATGCCGAATTGGTCGACCATTATGTAAAGGCCCTGGACATCAGACGAAAATGCCAGCAGATGCTTGCAATCTTCGGCGGCAAAATGCCGCACAATGTCGGTATTGTGCCTGGTGGAGTTACCGAAAAACCCACCGAGGATAAAATCACCAATTTCTTATGGCGATTAAATGAGATAAGGGATTTTGTCGACCATGTTTACATACCCGACGTCATAGCCGTAGCAAAAGCCTACAGCGATTATTTTGAAATCGGAAAAGGCTGCCGGAGATTTCTCGCTTATGGCGGCTTTGACCTTCCAATCGGCAAGCTATTTAAGTCCGGCGTCGTCTCCCCCGATTTGCAGCTTGAGCCATTCGACAAGGACAATATCACCGAGGACGTAAAGCATTCCTGGTATGCCGATTCCAATTCGGGGGAAAACCCGGCTCAAGCCCAAACCAAGCCCGACCTAAAAAAGAAAGATGCCTATTCATTCCTGAAGTCTCCTCGGTATAAAGGCCAGGTCTGCGAAGTTGGCCCCTTGCCACGAATGGTAAGCAATTATGTCCAGGGTGACGCGAAAACAAAACACCTAATTGACTCGGTCCTTGGCGAATTCAATGCCGGCCTTGATGCCTTGTATTCCGTTCTTGGCCGGCACGCAGCCAGGGCCGTGGAAGCCAAACTCGTCGCCGATGCTATGGTTGATTGGCTTACAAGCCTTAAGCCCGGCGAGCCGGCTATCGTCCACAGCCAGATACCCGACACCAGCGAAGGTGTCGGCCTGACCGAGGCACCACGAGGCGCATTGGGACACTGGATGACCATCAAGGATAAAAAAATTGACCGCTACCAGGTTATTACCCCTACAGGCTGGAACGCTTCGCCCAAAGATGATAAAGGCCGGCCCGGAGCCGTGGAACAGGCCATAATAGGTACCAAAATAAAGGACAAAGATAATCCCTTTGAACTCGTCCGGATTATTCGCGCATTTGACCCCTGCCTCGCCTGCTCGGTTCACACACTTGACGCCAGAGCGAATGTGCTAAGTGTATTTAGAGTCGTTTGACATGCGATGCAAAACGGAATGAAAAAGAAAATTCCTGAAATCATTTATGATGATGCTAAAGGGAAATAAAGATGATATTCACACAAAATAAACCGACAGAGGAAGTGCTGGCCTACCTTGGCGCCGAATCGAGCATCTTCCTGCTCGGTTGCAACGGTTGTGCCGAGGCTTGTGAAACCGGCGGCGAAAAAGCTCTTTCGGCAATGAAAACCGTGCTGGAAAATGCGGGCAAGAACGTAACAAGTACGACTCTGGTGGATTTTCTCTGCAACAAGGTGTTGGTGACAACAAGGCTCGCCAGGGAAATCGACAAGCTCAAACAATCCGACTCCATCCTTGTCCTGAGCTGTGGACTCGGCGTCCAGGCCGTCTCGAAGGTTGCCAATAAGGTCGTGCACCCCGCAGCAAACACGGTCTCTCTGGGCGGGCTGCAAGGGCTCTGGCCGTCGGATGAACGCTGCCAGGCCTGTGGAGACTGTGCTCTGGATTATACCGGCGGTATCTGTCCTATCACTTTTTGTGCCAAGAGTCTGCTCAATGGCCCTTGCGGCGGGGCTAAGAACGGAAAGTGTGAAGTTGACTCCGAGAAAGACTGCGGCTGGCAGTTGATTTATGAACGGCTGCAGAACGTCGGACGATTGGAAAATTTCAAGAAAATTCGCGCACCGAGAGACCACACCAGGATGCTGCCGTCAAGTGAGTTGCGAAAGACATCTTTTTATGACATAGAGGCGGTGTAATTTCGTGAACTGGTAAATGTTTAAATGGTGATTGGTTAAATGATTACCAATAACCAATTACCAATCACCAATTACCATCCAATGGAGGCGTTTTAGCCATGAAACTTATTGAGCGTTTCAAACAGGGCAAGTTTGTTATCACTTGTGAAGTTGGTCCTCCCAAGGGCATTGAAATAGATGAGCTGATAAGCCAGCTCGAGTCCCTGCGCGGCAAGGTCGACGCCTTCAACGTTACTGATTTGCAAAGCTCTGTATTGAGGGTCGGCTCACTGGCCACTTGTCGTCTCTTGAAGGATAAAGACCTTGAGCCCATTATGCAGTTGACCTGTCGGGACCGCAATCGTCTGGCTTTGCAGTCGGATGTCTTAAGTGCCGCAGTATTGGGCATTGATAATCTATTGTGCCTCACAGGCGACCATCCGAAATTGGGCGACCACCCCGGCGCGATGCCCGTGTTCGATTTGGACTCGGTCCAGCTTCTCTCAGCGGTCAAGGCTTTAATGGGCGGCAAAGACCTGGCCGGCAATGACCTGGAAGGTCGTCCCCCGCAGTTTGCCTTAGGGGCAGTGGTCAATCCCGGCGCCGACCCGCTGGAACCACAGATTCTCAAGATGGAGAAAAAAATTCAAGCTGGCGCACAGTTCTTTCAGACCCAGGCAGTATATGAAGTGGATAAGTTTGCTCTCTTTATGAAAAAAGTAAAGCATCTGAACGTGCCGGTCATGGCCGGAATCGTCTTCTTGAAATCGCCCGCTATGGCCAAGTTTATGAATGCAAACGTCGCCGGAATTCACGTCCCTGACGATATTATTAACGAGCTCGCCGCCGTGGGAAAAGAAAAAAGAGTCGAAAAAAGCCTGGAAATCTCCGCCCGTCTGATTAGGCAGCTCAAGGATTCTTCTCAGGGAGTTCACATTATGTCTTTAGGCTGGGAGCGGCACATATCCACCGTCCTGGAAATGGCCGGGCTATAACGGCCGAAACTGAACACACTTGTCGGCTCGATTCAGTTTTAACCACAGAAACCACACATAATTTAGCCACGAAGACACAAAGGCGCGAAGATAAAAAATTATATCATAAATCTTGGTGTCTTATACCGATCATAAAAATTAAGTGCCCCCTTTTCTGCCTTCAGCAGAAGGCAAGGGGGACAGGTCTAATGATAATCAATCGAGAGATGATTGCTCGCTTGCTCACGGTCGCTGTCCTGTTGTATATCCAACCTGATAACCTGATAACCTACACCCTGATTCTCTGATATTCTGATGTCTCAATAACATTCCGCAAAGCGTATATATTTTTTCGTATCCGTATCATTCGCCAATTCTACTCATGCTCTTACACGCATGATATAAGTAATTGTCATTCCGAGCGCAGCCCCCGTTCTTGCTTTCGCAAGAAAGCACGGGGGCGTAGTCGAGGAATCTGTTTTAATATATCTTTCTACCAATCATAAAAATTAAGTGCGCTTGACAGGTCTACTGGTAATCAATTGAGAGATTATTGCTCGCTTGCTCACGGTCGCCGTCCTGTTGTATATCCAACCTGATAACCTGATAACCTACACCCTGATTCTCTGATATTCTGATGTCTCAATAACATTCCGCAAAGCGTATATATTTTTTCGGCTCCGTGTTAGTCTTTGTGGCAAAAAATTGACAAAACGACAAAATTAAAGTTAGAATTATATTTAAAAGAATTGATAATCAATAAATAATCAGTGTAAATCCGTGTTAATCCGTGTCTATAAAAGCAAAGTGAAGAATTTTATATGGCCAGAGTCTTAACAACGTGTGTATATTGCGGCTGTGGCTGCGGACTGTGGCTTGAATCTAATATTCCTCCCCAGCAAAGTCAAAGCAACGGCAAGGTCATCGGCTCTTATCCCAGTGCAAATCATCCCGTTTCAAAAGGCGGCCTCTGCGTAAAGGGCTGGAACGCCTACGAGTTTATCAATAAGTTAGATAGACTTAAAGTTCCCTTAATCAAATCTAACGGCGGATTTAAAGAAGTAACCTGGGAGCACGCCCTCGGCACAATTTCAAAGAGACTTTTAGAAATAAAAGAAAAATACGGGCCCGATTCTCTTGCCTTTCTAAGCTCCGCCAAGGCCACCAATGAAGAAAATTTTCTTATGATGAAATTGGCAAGGGCTGTTTTTAAGACCAACAATGTTGACCATTGTGCCCGGCTTTGCCACGCCTCCACCGTGGTCGGCCTGAAGGCCACATTCGGTTCAGGTGCCATGACAAATTCCATAAATGAGTTTGAGGATGCAGACCTCTTTCTGGTTACAGGTTCCGATACCACCGAGCAGCATCCTCTGATTGGCTCAAGGATTATCAACGCCGTCAATGGTTCTTTTTTCAGACAGGATTTACAGCATAAAAATGAAATAAAGAAATCCTGTTATCCTGTCAAAAAAAAACCTGCCAAACTGATTGTAGTTGACCCCAGAAAAATTGAGCTTGCTAAATACGCAACCATTCACATCCGCCCCAACAACGGCACCGACGTCGCCTGGATAAATGCAATGTGCAACACAATAATTAAAGAGGGCCTGTTCGACCGAGAATACATAGAGCAGAGAACAGAGAACTTTGACGAGCTAAAAGAATTGGTCAAGGTTTATACACCAAAGTTTGCCGAGGAGATAACAGGCATTCCCAGCGAGCTGCTCATCCAGGCGGCAAGACTTTATGCCATGACCAAAAAGGCGATGATTGTCTATTCCATGGGCATTACTCAGCACACCACCGGAGTTGACAACGTCAAGTCCCTTGCTAATCTGGCGATGTTAACAGGCCACGTGGGCTTCCCATCAACAGGCGTCAACCCCTTAAGGGGCCAGAACAATGTCCAGGGAGCATGTGATGTTGGTGCGCTGCCGAATGTTTTTTCAGGATATCAAGATGTAGATGATGGGCAGGTTAGAGACAAGTTCGAGAAAATGTGGGCAGTTGAAAATCTGCCGGCAAAGCCGGGCCTCACCGTTACCGAAATCTTTAAAAAGGCCCGAGAAGGCAAGGTCAAGGCCCTGTATATAATGGGTGAAAATCCCGTTATAAGCGACCCTGACTCAAACAACGTTCGCAAAGCGCTGCAAAATCTGGAGTTTCTTGCCATCAATGAGCTATTTCTTTCCGACTCAGCAGAATATGCCGATGTAATATTACCTGCTGCCAGCTTTGCCGAAAAGGATGGTACCTTCACAAACACCGAACGCAGGGTCCAGAGGATACGCAAAGTAATTGACCCGCCCGGCCAGGCCAGAGCCGACTGGGAAATCATAGCCGAAATAGCAAGACGCTGTGGTTACAAAGTTGCTTCTTCAAAAGCAAAAAAAGGCGTTCGCCGCCCACAAGGAATGAATTACACCCATCCTTCGCAGATTATGGACGAGATTGCTGAATTGACTCCTATCTACGCCGGCATCAGCTATGACCGCTTGGACCCATTTGGCCTGCTATGGCCCTGTCCCTCAAAAGACCATCCGGGCACCGTCTACTTGCATAAAGACAGATTCACAAAAGGCAAAGGCACTTTTATGCCGTGCGTTTATATTGCCCCTGACGAGCTGCCGGATAATGAATATAATTTCGCCCTGAGTACCGGAAGAATCTACTGGCACTGGCACACCGGCACGATGACCCGTCGAACCTCCACCCTGGACAGGGAAATCCCCGCCGGCTATATCGAGATTAATCCAAATGATGCTGAAAAGCTCAAGATAAAGCAAGGCAATCGTGTGAAAATCTCATCGAGGCGGGGCCAAATTGAGACAAACGTTTTGGTGACGGAAAAAGTAAAAGAAGGTTCTGTCTTCATCCCGTTCCACTTTAGAGAGGCTGCGGCAAATGTGCTTACCAACCCCGCTGTGGACCCAATCGCTAAAATTCCGGAATACAAAATATGCGCCGTAAAGATTGAGAAATTGTCAACATGAAAGAGATGTCGCTGAAAAAAGATAATGTTAAAGGCCTCTGCTTAGCAGCTTGCAACCAGTGGGAAACCTACGTCCCTATTGAAGAAATGGGGCAGGATGTTCAGTTTGTGAAAATAAATGGTAAAGACAAGGTCTTCTCTCTGGATAATTTGAATCTGGACTACCAATCGCTTTTAATCGGCCCTAAGGTTATAGGATTTCCCCAGCTCGAATCTCTTTTTGAGTTTCGCGGTGGAAAGCTCACAGAAACTGTCCAGCCGCCCCGCAAGAAGCTTTTATTTGGTCTGCGCGCTTGTGACCTTAAGGGCATATTATTTATGGACGAATTCTTCAAGAGGAGCTTCCAGGACATTTATTACCTCAACAGGTCCGCAGACAGATTGCTTGTGCTGGTTGGTTGCAAACGTCCGCCGAGAGACTGTTTCTGTACTTCTGCAAAAACAGGTCCGTTCTTACCCCTCGCCGGCAGCTTCGACAAACCAGAAGAATCGGATTTCGACCTGCAGATGGTCGATATAGGCGATGTGTATGTTGTCGAGATAGGTTCCAGAAAGGCAGAAGAATTTGTAAACACCTACAGCAAATTTTTCGACCGGGCCTCGGAAAAAATGGTAGCACAATCAAAAGAGGCAAAGTGTGCCGCAGAGCAGGCCGTCAGTCTCAAAGTGGATTTTGATAAAGCAATAAAGAATTTCTGCCAGGACAAGGTCCCGGAAGAAATCTATGAAAGGCTCGCCCAGAGGTGCATCTATTGCGGCGGTTGTCTATATGTGTGTCCGACCTGCACCTGTTTTAATGTCTTTGATGAGACTATAAGGTGGGCTTCAGAAAAAGAGAATGTAGGGTGCGCTTCAGCCCACCAAATTCAAGAAATCCCCTCGCTTTCCGGCGAAATTAAGAGTGTCGGCGGTCGAAGGTGCAGAAACTGGGATGCCTGTGTCTTTGAAGGATACACAAGAGAGGCCAGCGGCCATAATCCCCGCTATGAAAAATGGGTCAGAACCTCCCGCAGATATGAACATAAGCTCAAATACGATTACCTCACAACGGGAAAAAGTGGTTGTGTTGGCTGCGGCAGGTGCCTGTCAAGTTGTCCGGTCAATATTGGAATTTCTCAGGTCATTGAAGAGGTTTCAAAAATTTGAAGAACGAATATATTCCCCATCCTGCGATAATAGAGTCTATTCAGAGAGAAAGTTTCGACACAAAGACCTTTACACTCGCTTTCGAAGATAAGGACCTGGCTGATTCTTTCGACTATAAACCTGGCCAATTCGTCCAGGTTTCACTGTTAGGCGTGGGCGAAGCTCCTATATCTATAAGTTCTTCTCCGAGTCGCAGCGGACTTCTGTCTCTTACAATAAGGGCTATGGGTAAGCTTACGCAATCCATACACCGTCTTGAGCCGGGAGATAGAATCTACATAAGAGGTCCTTATGGAAATTCGTTTCCGCTTGAAGAAGCTGCTGGAAAGGACCTGTATTTCATTGCCGGAGGTATCGGTCTGCCCCCCTTAAGGAGTGTGATAAATTCGGTCTTTGATAGACGCCGCGATTTTGGAAGGATTCGCATTTTATATGGTGCCAAGACTCCTGACGAGCTTTGCTTCAAAGATGAGCTACAAATCTGGAAGAAAATCGATGACACAGAAGTATTGCTTACCGTTGATACGTCGTACGAAAATTGGCAGGGAAATGTCGGTGTAGTCACAACATTATGGAATAAAACCGATATGGCTACATCTTACGGCGTCGCTTATGTCTGTGGCCCGCCTATTATGCTCAAATTCGTCATCGAAAAACTCCTGACGTCCGGATTCAAAGATGAAAACATCTATGTAACTCTTGAGCGATATATGAAGTGCGGCATCGGCAAGTGCGGTCATTGTAACATCGGCGAAAAGTTTGTCTGCACAGATGGGCCTGTCTTTACTTATAGTCAGCTCAAAAAGTTCCCCCTTAAAGACAGGGCAATAGCATAAAAAAAGCTGCGCAACCTATAAACGAATCGTCATAGGGTCGTGGTTGCGCGGCTCGTGTTGGTCCGGCCTTCGTAGCCTGCCTTCGCCGAACCGCCTATGCACAGGCATGCCACTACGGCGGAGAAGGCTTACGTTGAACGTATGACGATAGACGAAACGAGTAGCGCAACCGTTCAACGTATTTAAGTAAGATTGCGGTTGCGCTGCTCGTTATGTATCTGGCCTTTGCAGCAGAATCCTGCTGTCCGCCACCACACATCCTTGTCCCTGCGGATAGACAATCAGAGGATTTATATCAAGCTCCGCAATCTCAGAATGTTCGGCGACCATCTGAGAAAGCCGAAGAATGCAATCCTTAATGCCATCGATATCACACGGTGGCGCTCCACGGACTCCCGTAAGGACACGGTATGCCTTGATGCTCTGTATCATAATTTCTGCACTAATCTCCCACATGGGTGCCAACCGGAAAGTGACATCCTTCATCGCTTCAACCAATGTCCCCCCAAGGCCGAACATACAGATTGGCCCAAACTTCGGGTCCCTGACGGCCCCGAGGATGACTTCCACTCCGCCCTTGGCCATCCTCTCTATGATGACACCATCGACCTTCGCCGACGGATTAAACTTTTTTGCATTTTCGATAATCTCTTCAAATGCCTCTCGCGCCTCTTCTTTCGTCTTGATTTTCAGCCGAACACCTCCCATATCAAATTTATGCACTATGTCCGGAGAAGAAATCTTCATGGCCACCGGAAAAACAAATTCCTCAACCGCTTCATCCACCTGCGATAAATCTTTGACCAGCACGCTCTTTAAAACCGGGAATCCGTAACACTGAAGAATCTCATTCGCCTCTTTTTCAGACATGTAGTATTTATCTTTGCCATTGAGCTTCTTTTTTATGACCACAGTGGCCGTGTCACGGTCGGCAGCTACCCTGCGCACCTGTCTCCTCTCAAGACTTAAGAGGTTCCCGTAAAAGGCCATAGATGCCATTGCCCGCACCGCCGCCTCTGGAAATGCGTAATTGGGGATGCCGTGTTTTTCCAGATACCTGATGCCCTCGGATACATCGACGATACCCATGAATGAGCACAGCACCGGTTTATCTATACCTTCTAAAACGTGCGGGACTATCTCTGCCGTTTCCAGAATATCGGTCATCGCCTGCGGGCTGAGTATCACGATGGCCCCGTCCACGTTTTCGTCCACGAGGATGTCCCGAATGGCGGCCTCGTAACGCTCGTGTGTGGCATCTCCGATTACGTCCACAGGATTCTGGATACTCGCTGTTGGGGGAAGCTCATTCTTCAATTTCCGTTTCGTTTCTTCCGAAAAATTGGCAATTTTCAGGCTGTGCCGAATCGCCGCATCGGTAGCCATAATGCCCGGCCCTCCGGCGTTGGTAACGATGGCGATGCGGTTGCCCTTTGGTATCGGCTGTTTGGCAAACGCAATGGCTTGGTTGAAAAGCTCATCGATACCCTCTACGCGCAGGATGCCGCTCTGACGAAAAATAGCATCATAAGCGCTATCGAACCCGACCATAGAACCCGTGTGAGATGCAGCCGCGCGAGCACCTTCAGCAGAACGGCCGGACTTGACGGCCAGCATTGGCTTATGGGCCTGCCAGGTTATCTCCCTTGCGGTCTCAAGAAAAGCCCGACCGGCAGTTATATCCTCCAGATACATAAGAATTACGTCCGTATCAGGGTCATCTTTTAGATAACGCAGCAGGTCTATTTCATTTACGTCGGCCTTGTTCCCGAAGCTGACGAATTTGGAAAAACCAATGTTCCTGCCTTCTGCATAATCCAGAACCGCCGTACAAAGGGCCCCCGACTGCGAAATGAATGCGATGTTTCCCGCTTTGGGCATCTTCGTGGCGAAACTGGCATTCATATGGACATTCTCATTGTTATTGATGACTCCTAAGCAGTTGGGTCCCACAAGCCGTATGTCGTATTTCTTGACCACCTCTTTGACACAATTCTCCAGCTCTACTCCACGCCCACCCACCTCCTTAAATCCGGCACTAATGACAATGGCTCCCTTGACCTGTTTTTGGCCGGCCTCTTCCATCACAGAGCAAACAACCTCCGCTGGAACGATAATGACTGCCAAATCCACCTCATCAGGAATCTCTGCCATCTTGGGGTAGGCCTTTACACTCTGGATGGATTTCGCTTTGGGATTGACTGGATAAAGGACTCCCTGAAATCCCCCGCTGAGTATGTTGTGAAACACCGCAAGTCCTACGCTGCCACGCCGGTTTGTTGCCCCCACCACCGCTATCGAGCGTGGATTCATAATCGGTTCAACGTTTTTTATCATGCTCTTCTCCCAGCCCCCCGTTCTTGCTTTCGCCAGCCCCCGCGTCTCCCGACGCGAGTCGGGTCGGCGGGCAAGAAAGCACGGGGGCGTTTGAGAAGTAATAATAATGCTCAGCAATTCAATAGTCAATACTTTAATCGAAGGCTGAATATAGTACTCTCTGACTTTTAATCCTGTAAGCTGTCATTCTCGCACCTGCTTTTGCAGGTATAAACTTGTCCCGCCGTAAGGCGTCCTGCGGACCGCGAAAGCGTGAATCCAATTTGTTTATGGGTTGAATGTTGAATTCTGCGTCAAACTTGGAAAACCATCTATCTACAAATTAAAAATGTCATAAAGTAATAGTCAAGGGCAAAGTGGCCTCTTTTCCGCAGGGCAAAACCTGATAAATTCAAAAATTAAATATCAAAATTGTGGAATCCTGCTCTCAAAGTTTGAGTGCTGGATGACTTCCTTAATTTTACACTTTACACTTTGATTTTTTAATTTTTAGTGCACTTGTCAGGAAAAATTATAGCACAATATCTCATACCAATCATAAAAATTAATTGCGATTGACAGGTCTACTACTGCTCTTTCACGCACGATTTGAGTAATTGTCATTCCGAGCGCAGCCCCCGTTCTTGCTTTCGCCAGCCCCCGCGTCTCCCGACGTGAGTCGGGGCGGCGGGCAAGAAAGCACGGGGGCGGAGTCGAGGAATCTATTTTAATATATATTTCTATCAATCATAAAAATTAAGTGCCCCCTTTTCTGCCTTCAGCAGAAGGCAAGGGGGACAGGTCTACGGGTAATCAATCGAGAGATGACTGTTCGCTTGCTCACGGTCGCCGCTCTTTTTTATATCCAGCCTGATATCCTGATAACCTGATAACCTACACCCTGACTCCCTGATAACCTATATCCTGATTCCCTGATATTCTGATGTCCCAAAAATAGTCCGCAAAGCGCATATATTTTTTGGTTCCGTATAAGTGCTCTAAAGTTAGATGACGAAGGACAGAAAACAGAGCCGCGACCGTAAGGGAGCGGTTGTTTATTTTTTTAGACCCATGTTTTACTTTGTGTTTTTCGGTTTCATTTCTGCGCCGCGCAGGAATCCAGATGCGAAACTTGTCCTAAGCGCAGCCGAAGGATATAATACCAATCATAAAAATTAAGTGCGCTTGACAGGTCTAATTGTAATAAATCTAGAGATAAGTGAGTGATACGTTGTGCACGAGTGAGGGAAGACGGGGGACGGTTTTCTGTTGGTTCTGCCAGAGAGCGGAGACAGCATCGGGGATTTTGTTTTAGAAGATTTCGATGATTTTTCATTTTCCGTTTGGCAATTGGGCCGGCTCTGTATAAGTATATGCGTATATACTTATAGAGTGCTTCAAGAACCATGGATTTGAGAAAGAGAGGATGAGCAGTTGCTCACTTGCTCACGGTAGCCGCTCTTTTTTATATCCAACCTGATATCCTGATTACCTGATAACCTATACCCTGATTCCCTGATATTCTGATGTCCCAATAACAGTCCGCAAAGCGCATATATTTTTTCGGATAAATATCATACGCCAATGCTGCCGGCTTTGAGAATGATTATAAGCCATGAATGGAAAAAACGTTGGCCTTAACCGCCTCTATCACCGCCTCTACTGCGGGCATAACCATTTCACGCTGCGACTCACTTACAACAAGTGCCCGGTCACGCAAGCCCCCCTGCCGGTCTGCACCGTCGCCCGTAACAGCCCCGCCGGCTGGATTCATACCCTGCTCGCTATCGGCCCCGGCAAGAATACTCCAGGCCAGAGCCCACGCCCTCACGGTGTTGTCGATATTGTACCCCCCGCCACCGGTCGCAAGAATGGGCTTGTTGTAACTCAACAGATGGTTGACGATTTCGACATAAACGTTATTAGTCAGATACAGATGTGCAAGTGGGTCGCCTGCAAGGGCATCAGCCCCCAATTCAAAAACAATCACGTCAGGATTATAAGCGCTAATCAAAGGCAGAGCTAAAGTTCTAAACGCCTTCATATACGCTTCGTCATAGGTGCCGACCGGAAGAGGAACGTTCACACAGTAGCCCTTTCCTCGCCCGACGCCGATTTCGTCTTCAAATCCTGTGCCGGGAAACAGCGTCCTGGGGCTCTCGTGGAATGATATGGTCATCACGTCGCAGCGGTCGTAAAATGCGTATGCAACTCCATCGCCGTGATGAACGTCAACATCAATATATAAAACCCGTTTTTCTTGCTCAGCCAGTATAATGCAGGCAAGGGCCACGTCATTGATATAGCAGAAGCCCGATGCGCGTTCCGGACCAGCGTGATGAAACCCGCCTGAGGGATTAAACGCCACATCAGCATCGCCTGAGAGAATGAGTTTTGCACCGACAAGTGTACCTCCGCCGGCCAGAACCGCGTACTCATATAATCCATCGAAGACCGGACAATCTCCTGTCCCTATTCCCATATCCAGCGCCTCAGCATCCCAACGGCCGTTGCCTGCGCTCTTCAATGCGTGCAGATAACGGGCCGAGTGGAATTTCTTTAGTGTGATTCTCTCGGCTGGCTCTGGCGATATCTCGCTTCTGCCCTCGCCTGAGAGCAGACCCATAGAATTTACAATCTCTCGGGTCTTTTTAGCACGGATTGTTGTAAAGGGATGTTCCGGCGGATAACTATACTTCTCAAGCTCAGGCGAATAAATAAAACCAGCTTTTCTCATTGCCATCTCAAATCTTCATTCTTATTACAAACTTCCAACTATGAACTACGAACTATGAACTACGAACTATGAACTATGAACTATGAACTATGAACTACAAACTATGAACTATGAACAATGAACTATGAACTAAACACAATGAATTATAACGTCACCGGGTACTATTTCAAACTATTTAGTACCCGTCACGCCTTTAGCTCACTTTAGGCACTTCAGCACTACAGCGCAACTTATGCTTAAAAAATGCTTTTAAGACAGTAAAATCAAAGATTAAAAATCAAAATGCAAAATTAGACGGGATTAACAGGATTATCCTGTTATCCTGTCAAAAAAATCTTTACTACAAATCAAAATTCAAAAAGAGCTATTGCCGAGCTAAAAAAACCAGCAGATATACCATAAGAAAGGAGTATGGATTTTCCGGTGAATATGCTCAATTGTTGACATCTTTGATTTTTGCATTGTATTTTTGATATTTACTTTTTGATTTTTAATATAAGTCCCTTTATATCAAGATATTATCTTAACTGCCCAATGTATAATCTGCGCTGTAGTATTAGAGCCTGTTGGAGAGTTGCCACAAACAGAAAATTCAACTTCGGTTCATCGGCTGGGAGAATTTTGGCATGGTGCTGCTTGTCGCAGCTATCAGCTTGGCTTATGAATTATGACTGGTGGTCACATCTCGACAACGAGAAGAAACGGAAGGCACAAAGAATATTCTCTACCAACTATCAGCTTTAGCGCAGTTCCTTACTGTTATCTTTGCTTCGGTTTGAAATCATCACAGGTTTTATCATCCCACATAAACACGCCACGTTGCTTCTTAACATCCACGTCCCCGTTAAACGCTGTTGGTTTCATACAATCGCCCCACCTCGGCGAAGAGGAATAACTAATACCTTTGGCCACAAAATATTTGCAATTCTCACAAGTTTCTCTCATTATCTCGCTAATTTTGTTATTTCTCATAATCTCGTTAATTTCGATAGTTAACGTGAACGCCGGGAACAACTGCTCGTGTCCCTATTTGGACATCGGCATCCTCTTTATGCAATACGTCTACTTTCACCATATCGAGTTTTTTCCTAATAAAAGCACATGTTTTTCCCCGCCGTGTGACAACAGTATGGCACTCTGACCAAAAATTCCCTCTTAATCGAACCGACAGTTTGTGTAATCTACCTTTTTATACCAATCATAAAAATTAATTGCGATTGACAGGTCTACTACTGCTCTTTCACGCACGATTTGAGTAATTGTCATTCCGAGCGCAGCCCCCGTTCTTGCTTTCGCCAGCCCCCGCGTCTCCCGACGTGAGTCGGGGCGGCGGGCAAGAAAGCACGGGGGCGGAGTCGAGGAATCTATTTTAATATATATTTCTATCAATCATAAAAATTAAGTGCCCCCTTTTCTGCCTTCAGCAGAAGGCAAGGGGGACAGGTCTACGGGTAATCAATCGAGAGATGACTGTTCGCTTGCTCACGGTCGCCGCTCTGTTGTATATCCAACCTGATATCCTGATAACGGATAACTTACACCCTGATTCCCTGATAGCTTGATAACCTATACCCTGTTTCCCTGATATTCTGATGTCCCAATAACAGTCCGCAAAGCGCATATATTTTTGGGATCCGTTTAAGTGCTCTAAAGTTAGATGACGAAGGACAGAAAACAGAGCCGCGACCGTAAGGGAGCGGTTGTTTATTGTTTTTTTAGACCCATGTTTTACTGTGGGTTTTTCGTTTTCATTTCTGCGCCGCTCAGGAATCCAGATGCGAAATTTGTCCCGAGCGCAGCCGAAGGATATAATACCAATCATAAAAATTAAGTGCGCTTTAAAGGTCTACTGGTAGTCAATCGAGAGATGAGTGAGTAATGTTTTGTGTACGAGTGAGGGAAGACGGAGGATGGTTTTCAGTTAGGTCTGCCAGAGAGCGGAGATAGCATCGGGGATTTTGTTTTAGAAGATTTCGATGATTTTTCATTTTCCGTTTGGCAATTGGGCCGGCTTTGTATAAGTATATGCGTATATACTTATGGACTTCTTTATGAATATTGGTTTTAAGATTGGTGGTTCGTAGATGTATATAAGTATATGCGTATATACTTATGGAGAGCTTCAAGAACCATGGATTTGAGAAAGAGAGGAGGAGCAGTTGCTCGCTTGCTCACGGTCGCCGCTCTTTTTTATATCCAACCTGATATCCTGATAACCTACCCCTGATTCCCTGATATTCTGATGTCCCTGTAGCGGTCCGCAAAGCGCATATATTTTTTCGGCTCCGTATTATATATTCGAGTTTAACAATTAAATCTCTGGTCCTGTCCTCTATCCGCTGTCCGCTGCACGCTGTACGCTGTCCGCTGCATGTTATCCGCTATCAGCTCCACACAATACTCTTCACGCAATACTCTATTATTTCCGAGTATCTCGCATCCAGCATTGAGAATCCAACTTTAGCTCACTTTAGGCACTTTAGTTCACTTTAGCTCACTCATCACTAATGAGCTTCCGGAACCTCACCGGGTAAATCCTTTTTAATCTGTGTCTAATTCCTTTGTGACTTCTTGTCTTAGTTTCAATACTCTCTTTAACCTTTTCTCTGTGTCCTCTGTTGCCAATAAAAATTAATTCTCTGTGTTCTCTGTGTCCTCTGTGGCTTTGAAAAATTCGGGTTATCCGGATTAAGAATTGAGCTCTCCGGGTTCATCTCGCCTTGTGAGCTTATTTTCTCAGCGCTGGTATGTCCGGTTCGATGTGGATGGTGATGTTAACCGGGCGAGTTAACTGCTGATTCAAAGCATTTTCCAGGTTTTGTGATATTTCGTGAGCGGCAGCTATGCTCAAGTCTGGGTCGACCAGAATGTGAAGGTCGAGAAAAACTTCTCTTCCGACGGTTCGAGTGCGGAGACGATGGTACTGACGGATTTGACCGTTGGCCTTGATGATGTCTCTGATCTTTTCTATCGTTGCCTCATCAACGGCTTTTTCGATTAGTTCTCCCAGGCAATTGCCGATAAGTTTAGTAGCAACCAGCACGACCATAATTCCAATGCCGATGGCCGCTATCTGGTCGCCGTGATGAAAACCGAATTTTTGCGATATCACCCCGGCAATAACTGCAACTGAGCTTAAAGCATCGGCCCGGTCGTGCCAGGCATTTGCTAGCGCTGCCGGACAGTGATATTTTATCGCAACCACTTTTGTGACGCGATAGACCACTTCTTTAATGGTGATAGCACCAATCGCTACGATAAGAACCAGATTCTCAGGACGAGTGACATTGTCTCGTGCAATATCGAGTGCTGCATAGTATATCATTCCAAGTCCTACGCTTAATAAACCCAGAGCTATCATAACTGCCGCAAGAGTCTCTAACTTGCCGTGTCCATATTGGTGGCTTGAATCGGGCTTTTTAGAGCCGAAATAAAGACCCAGCAGGACCGCTAAATCAGTCAGCATATCCGATACCGAGTGAATGCCATCCGCCAGCAGGGACAATGAGCTGGTGATAAATCCTATCACGAGCTTGACGGCAATCAAAACCACGTTGGCAGCAATACTCAGATAAGTAACAAGTCTAATCTGCCTTGTGGCTGTTTCTTGTCTGTTCTGGCTCATTAGTGTATCAACGCTTTTGTCTGTATTATCTTGATATATTCCTGCGCGGAGGATTCGTCTTTTGCCTCAACGATGACCCTAATTACCGGTTCAGTATTGCTTGCTCGTGCATGAACCCAGTCTCCATTCCGGAAAACAAATCGGCATCCATCCGTTGTATCGAGCTTTGCATCAGGAAAAGCCGCCTTGACTGACTCCAGAATTTGAGATGTCCGCTCAGGTACCACATGGAATTTCTCTTTGGTCATACAGTAACGACTGATTTCACTGACTAATTGGCTTATCGTTTTCTCTGTCTCGGCCATCAATTGCAGTATAAGAGCAATACCCACAAGACTGTCTCGCACCGGCCCAACCCGCAAATCAATCACACCGCCGTTTCCCTCTCCTCCGATGATACAATCATGTTCGAGCATCGCCGCGGCGACATTGGCCTCGCCGACAGCGGTGCGGATAACCTCACCGCCTGCCTTCTCGGCGATATCATCAATCATCCTCGAAGTTGAAAGATTCGTCGCCGCTTTACCGGTTCTCTTACTAAAAATATATTTTGCCGCCAACGCAAGGGTATATTCTTCGCCGATGTAGTTCCCTGCTTCGTCAACAATCGCCAGCCTGTCCCCGTCAGGGTCCAGCGCAAACCCGATTTCCACCCTGCGACGGCCTCCCCGGCTACGGCTCGGGCCTTCGCCGAGACGAGCGCCCGCACGAACTGATGTTCCTTTTTTTACAACTTCGCAAAGGTCTTTCAAGTTTTCAGCGGTCGGCTCAGGCCCGTGAGCGAATAGCCCGCTGGGTTCATCGTTTATCGCTGAAACCACACAGCCAAGTTCTGCTAACATCTTTTTAGCAACCCGCCCTCCTGCCCCGTTGATGCTGTCCAGAACGACCCCGAAATTCTTTGCAGCTATCGCATCTCTGTCAACGATTGCCAAAACCTTAGCGATGTGAATAGCATCGGCTCGTTCGTCAGAAGTTATTTTGCCGTAATCAGCCGAATCCACGAAGGCAAAATGTTTATCCTGAAAATATTGCTTGATTTGTTCCGCTGCGTCGCGCGGCGGAGCAACGCCGTTGCCGAGTAATAGTTTTACGCCGTTGTATTGAGATGGATTATGCGATGCGGTCACAACCACCCCCCCGCCGCAGCCCAACTGCCTCGCCATAATACCCACACCGGGCGTCGTTACCACTCCTAAATCAATCACTCCAATTCCAACGGCGCACAATCCCGCCGTTACAGCCGATTGCAACATTTGCCCGCTGGGCCGGGTATCCCTGCCGATACATACCGACAATTTCTCTTTTTTGCCGGTATCTCTGTTTTTTAGAAATGTACCGAACGCGCTGCCGTAGTCGGTAGCAATTGAAGCTGTAAGGTTCTCCCCCACAATACCTCTGACTCCGCTAACACTGATTATCAACTGTTCAGCCATACGAAAAACTCAATTTGAGCATCGAGCATCGAGTATCGCTTGTCCGCCGACTTGTCCAGCGTAGCGCAAGCGAAGTTGGAAGCTTCATCGAAGGCGGAAGCATCGAGCATCGAGGTTTATCCGCCTCTGGCGGAATCGAGCATCGAGAATCGAGCATCGAGTATCGAGCATCGAGCATCGAGTATCGAGCATCGAGCATCGAGTATCGAGTATCGAGCATCGAGTATCGAGTATCGAGCATCGAGTAGCGAGCATCGAGCATCGAGTATCGAGCATCGAGTATCGAGTATCGAGCATCAGTCTAATTTACAGACATAAATCTCGTTTACGAAATCCAGTTTGCTAATTTCTTCGATAGCTTTTGCGTCCGGCTCCTTATCGAGACTAACGGCAAGAATAGCCTTTTGCTCTGCCAATTTCTGTCCCACGCCCATCGTGCAGATATTTATGTTATGTCTGCCGCAGATAGTCCCCACCGAACCTATCACACCGGGCTTGTCGTCGTTAAAGATGACCAGAACCGCACCCTGCGGCGTCATTTCTATATTGAACCCGCCGATTTCAATGATTCGCAGCAGAGTCTCGCCGAAGACCGAGCCGGTCACCGTGCGTGTCACCTTATCTGTAACAACTTTGGCGCTGAAGCTTGCGGCCACGTCCTTGGCCTCGGTGTTTTTGGTCTGGTCTATACTTATCCCGCGCTCTTTAGCCAAAACAGAGACATTGACCACATTTAACGGCATATCGAAATGCTTTTGCAGCAGGCCTATTGCGAAATTAAGAGTAACCGGTTCGACAGCCATCTCTGCAATTGAGCCGCGATATTGCACGTCAACTTCTTTGATTCGGCCAGGCGCGATAGTACTCACAAGCGTCCCGATTCGCCGGGCAAGTTCAGCGTACCGGCTGACAATCGGCGGCAACGCACCGGTCACCGATGGCGCGTTAAGGGCATTCTTGACTGGACCGCCCTTGATGGCATCGACAAGGATTTGTGCCGCCTCGACTGCAACTTCGATTTGGGCTTCTTCTGTACTGGCACCCAAATGCGGCGTGACAAGGCAATTCTCAAACTCGCTGAAGCGAGTGTTTTCCGGCGGCTCCGTAGAATAAACGTCCAGTGCAGCACCGGCTATGCGCTTCTCCGCAAGCGCGTTATAAAGTGCGTCTTCGTTAATAATTCCGCCCCGTGCGCAGTTGACCAATCGCACGGTAGGTTTCATCATCTTTATCTGCTCGGCGTCAATCATATTCACCGTTTGCTGATTTTTCGGCGTATGGACGCTTATATAATCGGATTCTCTAAATATTCTTTCGAGTTCGTTAGCCACCTCGATACCGAGTTTGTCCGCGTTAATGGGCGCAGCAAACGGGTCATAGCCTAATATCTTCATATTGAAACCTCTTGCCATTTGCGCCACAGCCATCCCGATTCTGCCCAGTCCTATCAAGCCGAGCACCTTATTGTTCAACTGGTTTCCCATATATTTTTTCCTGTCCCACGTGCCGCCCTTTAAGCTGTTGCACGCTGGAACAACATTTCGGCTCATTGCAAGTATCAAAGCCATTGTATGTTCTGCGGCACTGAGCGTATTCCCGCCCGGCGTATTCATAACCAGAATGCCTTTTCTGGTAGCTTCAGGGACGTCGACATTATCTACGCCGACGCCTGCCCGCGCGATTGCTTTTAGTTTGCCCGGCCGGGCCAGGACCTTAGCGGTAACCTTCGTTTCGCTTCGGATGATTAAGCCGTCGTATTCGCCGATAATTTTTGACAGCTCATCTTCGCCGATACCGGTTTTAACGATGGCCTCAACGCCGTCCGTCGAATTAAGCAAGTCAATACCTTCTTTTGCAAGCTTATCCGAGATAAGAACCTTAATCATTTCTGACCTCCCAAAATCTTGATTCAATGATACTGATTTATTAAACTATATTCTGTCTTCTGTGTTCTGTTTTCTGTGTTCTGTTTGATTGTATCCGGCCTTTTAAAGAATAGCAAGCCTTGATTATATGAACATTACCCCCCAAACCATAAGCCCCCAGGCTTGCCCTGGGGTTTATCCTGGGGGTCTTCTTTCTATATCCTGTTTAGCCGTCGCGGCGACGCAGTTCTGTTTAGCCCCGAAGCCCGCTTCGGGGTCCCAACACTTGTCCGCCTTTGGCGGATTTATTGCGTGTTCACGCCATTACGTTTAGCCCCCAGGTTTATCCTGGGGGTTCTTGTTTCTTCTCGTTTCACATGCGTTTTGCTTTATACGCAAAACGCAATACGAATTCATCATTTCGAGTCTCGCGTGCCAATCTTCACTTCAGTTTTGGTGAAGGATATAATCAATATCGAGAACCGTGAGCTCTCCATCAAAGTCTATGTCGCCCCTATCCAATGTTTTGGCACAAGCATGGCAATTAATAATTGTCTTAAGGTATTTCTTTTCCAATAAAGGCGGTATCAAATCGTAGAACTTTCTTTCGCCTGGACATTTTTCTTTATAGAACTCATACAATCCTTTTGTGCCCTTTGAAGAATTGCATCCCCCGCATGCCCATATCTGATTATGAATGCCTTGTATGGTTTCGCACGTTTCGCACTCTGTCTTCACTCTCAAAGACTTCGGCACGATATGCTCTTTGTGCAGGTCGCTTTCACTTCCGCAATAAGCACATCTTTTCTTAGCCTCAACAAATTGCCAATCCTCTCGCGTTATTTCTGACCAAGATTTAACCCCACTTTTTAGTTCTCTAAAGGTATTTTTTATAAAACCGTAGTGTTGCCTTTTCGCCTCTTTACCATCAGGCACACCAAACGCTCTCCTGGCTACAATCTTAGCATACTGATAATAAATCAAATCCTGAATTGTCTCAACATCCCTATCCGGCATACGCCCTCATTCTTCTTTGATTAATCTTTGACGTTCTTTTTTACCAGCGCCAAAAGCTTTGAGCAATTCGGAGGACAGAGCATCAATTCCCATGAGTTTTCTGATACTGTTTTCTAAGCTAAATAAAACGTTAATGGAATTGTAAGTTATATCTGTTTTAGGTTCTCGCATAAGTTCCCAACAAAGCGATAATAGATTTCGGGCTTCTCTGAGTAGACCGCTTGGAAGGTATATGTAATAATCTTCAAGAATTTTAGAGAACTTACCCACACAGTCACTATTCTTTATAGCTTCTTGAACCTTTATTTTGGCTTTTTCTCCTTTCTCACCTAACCAGACATCTATGGTTGTTATGTATCCGTTAAGTTCATCGAGTAGCGGTAATACTTGGTCGAAGAACTGCATTTGTTTGTCATAAATGATCCTTGAAGGGGACTCTCTAAGATGGCTCCTAACTTTTCGCAGACTAAGCCAGTGTTGCATTATTATTGTCAAGAGAGCAGATACCATTGACACAGCACCACCAACAATTACCAGATTAATCGATTCCATAGCGCTCCTCTACTCAACTTTATCTTTTATGATTTCCATATTATTTTTTATCATTTGGCCAACTCTGAAAAGCCCTCAATCTTTCTACCCATTGCTTGAATTCCTCGTTATTATCATAAGTTTCCTTTACAAGAAAAGGAGCTCCTTGCCAAAGAGTATCTATATACTTTTCGAATGTCACTTTTTGTAATGAAATCGATTTTGCCGATTCAATATATTCGTATCCTATTCGTTTAGAAATTGAATCTGCAGAGGGGTCAACTATAATTAGTTCGACTTGGTTTTTTCGTCTTAACAAAGTATCTCTAACTAGACCCTATACAAGCGTGATTTTTTGAATTTTGCTGTCGTTGATTCCATAAAAATACTCGAAATGCCTATTATGTTGGCGTATAAATAGCTTTTGAAAAAACAAAATCAACCAACATTACTC
>Ga0315312_1000271_pt1 | contig 73294 bp, 76 predicted proteins | sample TDP7_MG_FD_203629 | JGI IMG/M metagenome (GOLD analysis project Ga0315312, IMG submission 203629) | Freshwater sediment microbial communities from Lake Towuti, South Sulawesi, Indonesia - TDP7 | ecosystem: Environmental > Aquatic > Freshwater > Lake > Sediment | place: Indonesia: South Sulawesi... | reverse complement strand
TCGGGATTGCTTTCGGCGATCCCAAGGGAGTCCATGGCGGAGTAGACGACCCTTACGTCAGATCTCAGGGCCTTCTCCGCCTCAAGGCTGCTTGAAGATCCAGGTACCCTCATCATGTCCCCAAATGTTGCGAGGATTACATTCTCCATGTTGGCAGCCTCTATGGCCGCGTCTATGATGTTTGTGGGCGTAACGCAAACCGGACATCCCGGCCCTGAGATTACGTCCACACGATTCGGCAGCATCGCCCTAATCCCGAATTTGTTGAGAGCCATCGTGTGAGTTCCACAGACCTCCATGAAAGTGACTCTCCGTTTGGCCAGAGACCCTATCTCCTGCAATAACCCCTTCACCAGCCTTGGATCATGGAATTCATCGAGGAATTTCATAGAGCTCCTCCAACAACTTTAGCGTCTCCTGTGCCTCCCTCTCATCCAGCCTCTGGATCGCGAAACCGGCATGCAGTAGGACGTATTCGCCTATCTTGGCATCGGGCACAAGCTGGATGTTGGCCTTGTACATCGCGCCACCTATCTCAACTTCTGCCATCTCACCTTCAATTTTGAGGATCCTTGCGGGAGTGCCGAGGCACAATGCAGATCAACTCCGCTCTACCTTCGAAGCTGCAACGATAGCCTGACCCAGGCTTAACCCCCCATCGTTCGGTGGGACGAGCCTGTGTAGATGACAGGTAAAGCCAGCCTCGACAAGTAGCTTTAAGGCCTTCTCGGTGAGGACCTTGTTCTGGAAGACACCGCCGCTCAACGCCACGGCCTTTATGCCGGTCAGCTCTCTAGAGAGGAGACACCCTTCTAGAATCATCTGCGCCATTGTGTTGTGGAACTTCGCTGCCATAATTGGCTTGGGGATATGGGCCTCGACATCATCTACTATTTGCCTTATCATCTCCGCAGGATCGAGTAGGAAAGTTCCACCTTCCTGAGGCTCAACAGCAACGGGATATGAATCGGCTATGTCGTTACGCGATATGGCCTCCAGCTCCATCGCCGCCTGGCCTTCATATGTCGATTCATCGCAAACCCCAGTCAACGATGAGACGGCATCGAAGAGCCTTCCTGCGCTGGAGGCCAGTGGCGAATTCACCCCCCTCCTGATCATATTTGTCAAGAACTTGATATCGTCAATCCCCCACCTGCTGCAAATTCTACCCCTCTCAAATCCCGCCCCACATGACATCTCCAGGTAGCTGATGGCCATCCTGTAGGGCTTCAGGGCCGCGGCATCTCCGCCCGGTAGAGGGACGTACCTCAGGTGGCCTAGTCTTTTGGAATCGGAAGGCCGTACCAAGAGGAATTCAAAGCCCCACACCTTCCCATCGGTTCCATGGCCGGCACCATCTAAGGCTACGCCTATCGTCTCACTCAGAACGCCATTTTCTGCCATGCAGCTCGCAACGTGCGCGTGGTGATGTTGAATGCCAACCAACCTGCCCTCCCTATTTAGAGCATATCTTGTCGACATATAGTCTGGATGAAGGTCATGGGCGATGGTGTCGGGTTCGATCGAAAAGATCCTTTCGAAATGCGCTATCGCGTCCTTGTAATAATTATAGGTTGAGGACGTCTTCAGGTCGCCTATGTGTTGGCTCATGATGGCCTTGTTCCCCTTCGTCAAGCAGAACGTATTCTTTAGCTCCCCCCCGCAGGATAGGCTTTCTCCGAGATTCGTAATAAGCTCGATCGGATAAGGGGCGTAGCCCCTTGACCTCCTCAACATGCACTCCCTTCCCCCAATGAGTCTTATCACTGAGTCATCGCATCTCGAGACTATATCCCTGTTATGAAGTAAGTAGAAATCCGCTATCTTGGAGAGGTAGCTGATGGCCCCTTGATTATCGGCGATGATGGGCTCATCGCTGATGTTGCCGCTCGTCATGACAATGGCCCTAAGAGGTTGGCGGAGTAGGAGGTGATGAAGTGGTGTGTAAGGAAGGAATACGCCCAGGCAGTCGCAACCTGGAGCTACTGATTCGGCGACGAAACAGCCCGTCGCCTTCTTTAGCAGGACGATCGGCCTCTTAGCATCCTCCAGGAGATCCTTTTCCGCAGGCGAGATGACGCAGAATTCCTCAGCAGTCCACACGTCTCGCGACATCACGGCCAAAGGCTTCATCTCCCTCTTCTTCCTGAACCTCAGCCTCCTCACGGCGTCGTCGTCCTCCGCATTACATGCCAGATGGAATCCGCCAATTCCCTTTACAGCCAGAATGTGTCCTGAGATCAGCAGGCGTGTGGCCCGGAGCAGAGGTTCCCCTGTATAAACCCTCCCGGTCCTTGAGACGAGTCGTACTGATGGACCGCAGATGCGACAGGCATTTGGCTGTGCGTGGTAACGCCTGTTCGACAAATCTTCGTATTCCCTTTTGCATTCAGAGCACATGACGAACTCCCTCATGCTGGTGCGCGCCCTGTCGTATGGGAGTGACTCGATTATCGTGAATCTCGGGCCACAATTTGTACAATTAATGAAAGGATATCCATACCTCCTGTCCGATTTATCTGACATCTCGGCAAGGCAATCTTGGCAGACGGCGATGTCGGGGGAGACGAGCGCCGTCTTGAGGTCCTCCTCAGCACTCTCCTTTATGATGAATGTGGAGTATCCCTCGGGCTTATGAAATTCGATCGTCTTCTTCAATATGCTTGCTGCCACTGGCGTATGAGTTGAGACCTTATCATAGAAATTCATAATAGTGGATCCTGGCCCCTCCACTTCGATCTCGACGCCTCTCGTCGAATTCAACACCCATCCCCTGAGGCCAAGGGAATTGGCAAGCCTGTGGATGAATGGCCTAAAACCCACCCCTTGCACTATCCCCTCAACAAGGATCCTAGCGGCCCTATCGCCGGGGCTTTGGCAACCACCCAATGGGGCATCCCCTTGAGGAAGGAATACGCCCCGTCTGTTACTCTGTTCCAAAGGTGGTGCGTCCTCATCTTTGATATTTTATAACGCCGTTATATATCCTTGTCCCCAAAGGACCTGAGGCTCACAACTTTAATTTCCGTTCCGCCGGAGACTGCAAGGCTTGTGCCTTTGCATGCTGGACACACGAGTTCCAAGCCTGATATAAGGCGTGTGCCACAATCCTTGCAAATAACCTGGGGCTCTTCCTCTTCGAAATCGATGCGAGCGCTCTCGGCTACCGAGCCCTTTGAAACCAATTCGAATGCCGAGAGAAGGGAGTCCGCCGTGACCATAGCCAATTTGCCGATCTTCAACTTCACCTCCTCGACGCGGACCACGCCCTGCCTCTTTGCCTCAATCTCTATGGCCTTCAGCAGGTCCTGAGCTAATGCTAGTTCATGCATGTTGCTCTACTACCCGATGGGGACATGAGTAGAAAAACTTTACTTCGGGGTATGGGTGAAGAAAGCCCCCATGCTTGCATGGGGGATGAATTCACCCGTCATGGATCAAACTAGTGAGATATGGCAACGGAGCAAGAACCAGACAACAAATCTACCGACAGCCAAGAGCCCCCAGGCTCTGCCTGGGGGATAGCTACTGGCAACTGCTAAGTCGAATCGAAACCATCGAACGGACAGGCTCATCTTAAGGACTCGTGAACGGTCGGTTGAATGCCAAACGGGATCCGGTGTCTTTTAGCCACATGGGATTAATCCTTATATCGATGCGTGGTATTGACCCATCGCAGGTCGATCAGATGCCCATAGAAATAAGGGACGTCAAGGAATTCATCAAGCTGGCGAGTCAGGCTTCGGAGTGCGTTGTGAAGAGATCCAGGAATGAGGTTAAACTCAAACTAAGGGCTAGTAGGCTCTTGACTCTCAAGGTTTCGCCACAAGAAGCAAACGATATAATCAAGCAGCTCAAATGCCCCATCACAGATGCCCAAAAGGCCCAGAAGTGATCCTATAATACATATTCCCTGCCGACTTCGGGGACATCGGCTTCCAGTCCAAAATCCCGCCTTGCAGTTTCCACAAGGGCGAGGTTATTCTCCCGCGTTCCATGGACTACGAAGACCTTGCGTACAGACCTCAACCCCTTTAGGACTTCATGCAACTCGGATTTACCACAATGGGACGAGAAATCGAAGTTCTGCACTTGGGCATTCACCTTCATGAGTCTACCGCCGACTGCCAGGATGTTCTTCTCAAGTAGTAGCTTACCCGGTGTGCCCGGGATCTGGAAACTGACCAGGAATATGGCATTCTTCGCCCTAGTTGAGACGTTCTGAGAATAGAAGGATGCCGGCCCTCCCTTTAGCATTCCAGCAGGGGAGACAATGACTCCTGGTCTCGAGACGACTTGTTTCCGTTCCTTCCAGTTCTTGACCCAATGGGTGTTTCCCATCGCCTTTTTGTAAAGTTCCGGATCTGCCAATTGATCGAGGTTTTGGTATAGGATTTTCCCAACCTGTTCCGCCATGCCATCGATATTGACGACGTAGGGGAACTTATTCTGATAGAGTACATTAACGATTTCCTGTGATCGCCCAACGCCGAAGGCTGGGATGAGAACTGTCCCGCCCCCCTCTACAATCGCCTTTGTCCTCTCTGTGAATTCCCCCTCAAGTTTTTTCCTTTCCGTGTGCTCGACGGTCGCGTAAGTGCTCTCCATTATCGCGTAGTCTATATCGGGATAGTCTATGTCCGCAGGCTTTATGAGCCTGGTCTGGGTTGTGTTTATATCTCCCGTATAGAGAAGTTTAGCATCCTCGGATCCGATTGTCACTTGGGCGCTTCCTGGAATATGTCCGGCATCTAGCAATTCCAATTCGGCATCCCCTGATGAGAATGGCTCCCTTAGCCTATGGTATTGAACCGAATGCAACATCTTGTCCAATTCAATGGTCTCGAATGGTAGATAGTAGCCGGACACCTTAATGAAGTCCGCAATCAGTATATCGGCAAATTCGGCCGTTAACTTGGTCGTCATGATTGGAATCTCCTTGCGTATGAAGAGGACGGGTATGGCGCCGGAATGATCAAGGTGTGAATGCGTTAGCACTATTAGGTCGATATCCTTCGGGGACACGTAGGCCGGAAATCTGATATCGTGGTCCAACATTACGCCAAAGTCGAGTAGCGTCTTTGTCTTTTCAGTCTGAACAAGGACGGACGATCTGCCAACTTCTCCCACCCCTCCTAGGAAGGTAATTTTCATGCGCCCTTACTCAACCTCTTCATTCCCGATTTCATGGAAGGAGATGTGGCCATCTTCTCCCTGAGCCAAGGGCTCCTCTCTAGGATGCCCTCGGCTTGAGTGGATCCATCTGCGACCACAAGCACTTGGCCTTTACCTCTCAGCATAACTTTGCTAAATCGGATCGTATCGTCTAGGGTTTCCCCGTCAATGTCCGAAGGCATCGTGATCTTCCCAGCCGGATAGGCCTCTAGAAGCTCCATCGGAATCGGTCCAAGCGGAGGAACGAGGACAACTTCTGATGTCTTGGCAACATCTCGGATCTTGTTTTTTCGCAAGGCAATGTTCGCTTTTGTAGATAGTCGTTTGGGCAATCGTCCCCAAGGATATGTAATAAACATTATGCTTCTCGATGCCGCGCAACTTCCAAGGCATTTACCCAAACGCCTTCTAAAACGCACTATCTCTGGCCTTGCGATCGAGCTCCTGTCATAATAGAAGATGCCGTGTGGCTTGTCTGAAGGCGAATGTCTCTCAAGGTATTCGCCATATCTCCCAAGGGCTTGGAGCGCCTCTTTTAACGCGGGATGAGCTCGCGACCTCCTCTCGAGGAGTTCCCACAATCTGCCCTCTCGTATCGCTTGCTTTATCCTCTTGACCTCTATCAATGATGTCCACACGTTGTGGCGCGCGATTCTCCTTGCCCTCTCTTTGGGTTCAAGCTCTCTCAATTCGTTTACTGTATTTTTTATACATGCGGGGCAGCTGCATGGGAGGTATTCCATGTCCTGCAGCTTGAGCGTCCCATCCTCTGTCATATATCTGTCCTCATACGCGAAGAGAGCGTAAGCGGCGGAGTCGAAGATGTCGCAGCCAAGGGCAACGGCAAACGACATCATCGATGGGTGACCTGCCCCAAAGAGGTGCAAGGGCCTTGATGGAGGGATGTTCATTTTCGTCGTCATTATCATGTCGACTAAGGCTTTGTACTGGTACTTTTCCATGATGACTGTGGGGGAGCCAAGTGCAAGGATCGGATAAGGCCTCTTCGACATCTCCCTTGCTGAATGGCCAAGGAGATCCAGATGCGTGCCTCCCTGTATCGGGCCAATCCAGACGATGTCCTCACTTCTCCTGAGTCGAACTGCCTCGTCAGCCCTCCTAATGGTCTCCTCTACGCTAAACCTAGCGCGGTCCTCATCGGGTTCCGAACCGGTGGGTATATCGAGGATGATCCCAACGTCAGTGTGGATCGCCTCCTGAAATTCAACTATCTCCCGCTGTTTGGCATCTATACCGCCGTATTTCAGTATCTGATATGCACCTGAATCCGTCACTATTAGGCCCTCAAATTTCAAAAGGCCATGAATCCCGTTTTGGATAGCCTCCTGGTGGAGGAATTTCCTCACGAGATAGGCATTCGTGATTAAAGCTCTGACGCCAAATCCCTCATATAGTTCAAACGCCGATATTATGAGTTTTGATGGATTTACGACGGGCAGTAAAGTCGGTGTCTCTATTTCATGCCTCGCAGACCTCAGCAAGCCGATCCTACCGATAATGTCCTTGCATTTGACCTCGAATATCGACTCCATTGGGTAACGCATATCTCTGTCCTCAGACACACCCTTCGAGTCTCAGATGGATAGGATATTAGTTAAACGCTTCGAGAAACCAAATGATCCCGTAAGGGTCCTCGTGGTAGGTTTTCCTGGATTGGGTTTAGTGGGTGCCACTGCCGCGAGGATGCTGTTGCAGGAAGATGGTCCTGAGGCAGGACTTGCCCTAAGTTTTCATCCTTACTCCCTAATGGGCAATGTCAGGTCCAGTCGGTCAGCCATGACCACGATGCAGGCAGTTAGGCTTCGCCATAAACCGTTGTCGGAGCCAAAAGGTGGGATTCTCATCTTGACAGCCACATCCCAACCGCCAGAAGATCTCCAATATGAGCTGGCCTGGGCGGTCATAAGTGAAACCAAGCTTCTCGGGTGCACCACGATATTGACCCTTGGTGGTTATCAGACCCCATCAGTAACTTCCTCTAGGCGAGTGTATTTCTGTTCAAACGACCTCCGTTCATATAGAATATCGACTAAATTGGGGTTTGAGATTTTCGAGGGGCCGATCACAGGAGCGGCTGGGGTCTTTGCTGGGGTCGGTAAATTCATGGGCCTATCCGGAGGATGTATGCTTGGCGAGACGTCGGGGGATGGTACGCCAGACGGAGCTGCAGCTGCGGCAGTCGTGTCAGCGCTAATGGCCTTTTTAAGGCCAAATTCACACATAAACGATCATGGGGACATAGTTCAAAATATGAGGAGAGGGCGTCACTTGGATAGCTTAAGCTAGCATATTGGAGATCATGGCTGGGCCTGTTGTTCGTGTACAAACTCCCTGTAAATCGCCCCAACTCTTTCAGCCGCTGGCCCAGAGCCCTCGATCACTCCGCTCTCATCGACGCGTATTTTATCCATTACGATTATGACTCCTGCCTCTTCGTTAAGTCTGACCATTTTGGGGAACACCCTCTCGACCCTCTCGGCAAGCCTCCTGAGGTCGACGAGGACTTTTTCGACCACTATCTTCGCCACGATGCCCCCATTTAGAATTACTCGATAGAATCTCTTTCCCGCGTTGTCCTGCACATCTCCCAATGAGACCGTGAGGTTGTCGGGCGAAGCCGCCAATAGTATTCCTCTATACTCGTCTTGGCTCGTAGTGGTTACCGTCACCTGCCGCCCAATTAGGGGCGCCAGCTCTCCACCTATGGATGCTCTCTGCAATCCTTTTGTCGTCTGCCTTCGTTTATGCCATGCTTTTAGCCTTGTGGTCCTTATTCACTGAGGTCTCTCCCAGACGAGTAAATAACCTCAAACTAACACAGAAGTCGCTTGAATAGTTTAAAATGTCGGTTATTTTTATTTTAGAATTTATATCTAAATCAATTTGGTATAAGATGAGTAATTTCAGCCTTATTTTACGAAAAGCACTCATTGAGAATGGCTCACGTTGCCCTGAATGCGGTGGTATCGTGCGCATATTGGGCCATGAGTTTGTCTGCTCCTCTTGTGGTCTTGTTCAAGGCAGTATTGAGATGACGGAGGTCCAGCTCGATGGCGAGAGAATCGATGATCACCACTTCATAGGGTTCAGCTCCGGCATCGTCGATGGTCTAGGATCGGAGATCCTGAGAGAGGCCGGGACTCTGAGAGATGGAAAGGGCAAGTTCATACCCTACGACAGGGAGGGCCTCTATCTTAGGCTTGGCGATGCGTCGTTTAGTATTCACTTGAAATCTCACGGGAGCGACTTGAGGATCGTTCGGCTGATATGGGATGTATCAAAGTCACTCAATATACCTGGTTCAGTGACCTTGGCTACAGTATACCTTTATCGTAAATCGGTGAGGAAGATAAGGAGGGGGCATGTTAGATATGCCGCATTGGCTGCATGCTGTCTGATCTATGTGACAAGGGGGCTCAACGGCCTCACGCCCATATCCGTGCGCGATGTCCTAGAGGCATTTGCGCGTAGGGGAGTGAAACTCAGAACGCGAGATATACTTAAAGCGGGTTTTCTGATCGAGTCGGATCGCCCTGTACGCAAAGGTGAGGATTACCTCTACCCCATACTGGACAGGTTGGTGGCGTTGATCGACGATAAAGCGCTGCGAAGATATGGATTCGAAGATAGGTTCCTGCTCCTTCAACGGCTCCTATCATTATCGAGTAATTTGCTTAAGTCGGTAGGTCCTGATGTCAGAAGGGGTCGGAACCCACTCCTCTTGGCTTCGGCAGCCATCTATGCCAGCTCCAAGTCGTTATCACCCCAATCCACGAAATCCCTGATCTCCCAGAGACTCGTGGCATTGGCATCTGGTGCAGTCGAATACAGCGTAAGGGAAACGTATGAAAGTCTCAAGCCTTATTGTGTGAATGATGTTAATGGCGTCTGAATAGCAATTTGACGGTGCTGCGCTCTTTCTTAAACGTAACCCTCGCAGGTTCGCCGTTCACCAGTATGATAGCCTCTGGATTTACGTCCGTAATCCACAGCTCCTCGAAGTTAATGCATACGGTCGTAGTCACGTTGCCGCGATCAACCTCTAAACCTACATTGGCTCCGAAATCGAGGTCTCTAGATGCGCAGCTTCGTTGGTACGCCCTTATGGTCTCAACAACCATCCTTCTGATGTCATCGCCTTCAGTATTGATATTGCCCATGAAGGCACGCCATACCTTACCGATTATGCTTGAACGAAAACCCGATACCACGTCGCTCATCAAGTAGATTCTGATGGGCACGATGAACGATATTGCCCTCTGGTCCTGTAACTCGGTTTCATAGATCGCGTCTCGCAATATGTACCAGAATGATGTCCCACAAACAAGGGACCCTTCAGGATCTCCATCAGTTCTCCCAAATCCTATAATCCCCATATCGAGTTCAGCTTGCACCCCCTGGTCCTTAAGGAAATTATACGAAGCCATTTTCCACTCCTCTACCCCAACGTTCATCGAATCTGGCAGGATTCCCATAGATGCAGATCTCAACACCTCGCTTTCCACCTCACCCCTAAGGTATCTGGGCAGATCCTCCGTGATTGCATCGGCGCAGGATGAAAGCCTTGTCACCGAGATCCTCTGTGCGGCAAGTTCACGCAATATCGACACTTCCTCGCTCATCCCCTGGATGAGTAATAATGTCAGATAAGCAACCGCTACCGCTGTCGTTGTCAGGATGTACGCCTTTCTCATCCTTCTCCAACTCCTAATGATAGATAGGTGATCTGGGTTCCAGTCGAGACGATAATGGTGACGTGGACTAGGTTGACCTGATCGCCAGAACTTAACGACCCGATGATGATCCCGTCCTGCGAGGACCACGATATCGAAAAGCCGTAATTTGGCGGGACGAGCGAGGCGATCTTGGAAATTGCCTTGTCAGCCAATGCCCTGTCTCCTCCCAAGCGGGCCAACTCATCGATATAACCGAGGGCCTCCGCTTCTTTTAGGACATCCGCGGCCTGTGACATTGCAAACGCTTCCTCAAGTGCCAGGCTTACTTGTTCGGTCTGGATGGGGGCGATGATGACCAAAGATGCCAATATCCAGATGGCCGAGTTTGCGATTATCGAATCAAACATCGTGTGCATCCATCATCATACCCCTTGTTATGGCTCGATTTTGGACATGGGTTCCTGAAGCCTTGTGCGGTGTAGTTGCCTCTGCCTGTAACAGGAGTTCTGCTACTTGTTGGATCTGCCGGCTGATTGCCTGAGACAGGAAGATCAGCCCGATTATGAGGAATACGGCCAGCATATTTGTACTGGACAGCTCAGACAATCCCCCCCTCCTCATGGATCTTCCCCCTCTATCCTCACGAGGCCGTCGGCTCTGTAAATCCTATACGTTCTCCCAGATTGAATCACAGCATCCATGACTGGCACGTCCAGGCCCATTTCTGAGACCGCATTCCCATTGCTTGCTTTTACGATTCCAGCTCTAACCTCCACCCTCATCTCTCCTCTTCCAAGATCATTTGGAAATGGGACCGTTAGGGTGCAACCAGTCTCCCAAGAGAGGTCCAAGCAGTCCTTGACCAAAAGAGCTGCAGCCTTCAACCTTTGATTATCGAGCCCGACAGCCAATCGATTCATGGCAGAAGTCGACATAATGAAGAGCGATATTGAGAGCACAAACCAAACGATATTCTCCAAGTGAATCTCCAACGACTCTGAGGGCATATCATCTCCCCCCGATCTCTATTGAGATGTAGCCGCCTTTTGAGTCGATGACTATTAAGGCTGAACCCTCCACTACCGACCGTTGCACTACAACATCTCTTGATGTGTGTATCTTATCCGTTCGTTGACCTATGCTTGTGTCCATCACGAGTAATAGATCCTTGCCGTCGCCCGTGATCGATAGGCCTTCCGGCAGAGATGCCTCGAACTTCAGTCTCACTGGGGAAGCATCGGCCTGTTGAAGATCTCGTCTCAACCTGTCTACGAGGAAATCATACTCCGTCAAGGTCGCTACAGTTGAGACCAATGGGAGGAGGGATATCTGTGCCACTTTAAACCCAGCAGTCAGCAGTAATGCAGAGATAGAAAGCGCAAGGGCCTTTTCAACGAGTTCGGCCATATTTGTTCTCACCTAAAATAGGATGGTCTGCGAGAAGCGCGCCGCTATGAATCCGACGAAAATGAGTGGTATTAGTGGCAGCTCGATAGTTTGTGGTCCACTTGGATACGTCAGTTTTGAGAATATGGGGGTCAGAAGTAGCGCCCTGGGAATCAGAACCAGGATCGCAAGCGTTGAGATAAGGATGACTTTGCACGGATATCCACGTTCCCTAGACCATTTTAACACGCCCATCGAAAATGCGATTAGCCATGCGATCAAGATGGCATTCAACAGGGCAATCGACACGGTGCTTGCAGAGATCCGTAATGGTTCGTATATGCCCCGGAGGAGGTTAAACGATGTTACCTCGCATGAATATGGGTAAGATAGGGCCATCGAAAGCGCATATTCGAAATCCCCAAATCCCGTCTTCCCGAGACATGCGCTTATCAGTAAAAGTACGAGCGGAATGGCATTGTGTATAAGGATAGCACCGAGATCGTCAATCCCATAATAAAAGGCCCTGGCAATGGTAGTGGAGAAGCCACATGTCAAAAGCATTAACTCCAAATAACCGGGAAGTGCCCTCTTTCTGGTGTCCGACAAGGATGCCTGGAAGGACAGCGGAAGGAACAGCGCATCCGTCAGTAGCTCAAGGCCACTCAAACATGTTCCCTAGACTTTTTCAGTGGAGTATTTAAGCGGCAATGAATCATTCCTGCGGTGCAACCTGTGGACGAAGCGAGTAAAGAACTATTTTCCGCCATTCTAGACGAAATCTATCTCATTAAAAGGGATTGCAGGATTTTACGTGACACTGTGACAACTTTGCGTTACCAGATGGATAAACTTACGAGGAATTTCGTCGCCCTAACCTCCGAAGACGGATTCCTTCCGAAAGAGGTGGGCGATGAGAGGTCACTCGATAATCAGGGGGTTGGATGAGGCTGGGTCATCCCGATCAAGGGGGTACGGACGACCACTGCAACTTGAATTGTAACATCGCCTTCTCGGATAATTCTAGAAGGCTCACTCTGGTTTGCCCTTTTTCATCGCGAAGATCGAGGGAGTGTTTTTCAGTTTACGTCTTCTGGGCTATGCATCTTAAGGGGATTGCCATAATGGCGATGCGTGGGGTTGGGAAAACTGAGACTTTGAGTCCATCTTCGACCAAATGGATTAAGACTTACGCCATGACTGCACGAAACGTCCTTGATGAACTCTATGTAAAGCTTCTATCTGGATCGCTTAATAGTGAAAAAGCCCTGGGCCTCTGCCAAGTCTATGATAAGCTCGGGGCGATATATGATGGTTCGTTGATCTACACTCATGACAAAGGCGAAGGCAAGGGCCTTCGCCAGACCTTTAAGCACATAAGGGGCTCTGGAAATATGCCGCTGCAGGGCCTCATTGGAGGTAATTTGCTCAGGCCCTTGGGGAAGGCGTGTCTTGATTACGATTCGGAGACGACATCCTTCGAATCACGAAGTAGCCGAGGTACGGCGTTTAAGAGGGAACACGAAGCATATGGCATTGGCCCATTGTCTATAAGGATTCTGGAATCACACAGGTTCCTGAACCCACTATATAACGTCTCATTCATAGACAATCGCACCACTCGGCTTGTCTTCGAGCTCGCTCACGTTGTTCAGCTCAAGTCCCGCATACAGGGTGAGTACGTGAGTGCCTTCAAAAATGTTATTGATCGTAGGAAGGGATATGCCTCGAACTGCCTCGGTTTACTCTCCAATGGCCTCCACGAGGAATTGGAATCGGCAGTTTGTTCGCATGCAGCCTACTCGTCGGTTGGACTTGGGAAATATTATGCCCTCCTGGTTGACGACAGGGTCAACGAGTTCTATTTAGACGCACCAGGTAATAGAGTCTACGTTGATCATGAGAAGTGGAATCGTTGCCTCACGAATATCCGTCTAAATCGGAGGGACATCGAGCATTTAATCACACACCTTCGGAGGGAGACGAACCAAAGGCTGGATTATTCCATTCCGTCTATGAAGGCTGACCTCTCATGTGGTGATTTCAACATTCGATCTTCCATCGATGCTGCTCCATTGACAAGGGACGGAACCGCGCTCGATGTTAGGAAGTTCAGACGCGTTCCCATGACGGTCATCGATCTCATCTTGAATAGAACGATCAGTGTCGAGGCCGCTGCCTTTCTCCTATTATGTTTGATCTTCAGGAAATCGATAACCGTAGTTGGTGAAACGAGCTCAGGTAAGACAACCCTCGTAAATGCGACCGACATATGCGCACCGCAATGGTGGCGGAAAATAACCATCGAGGACGCAATCGAGAGCATACCACAACTTGATTATGGTAGACATCAAGTCCGAATTCAGGTCGAACCCCTTGAGCAAGGATCTGCCATTCGCTTGAAGAGCGTGGAGACTACTCGTCTACTACATAGGAATCCAACATATGTCCTGCTCGGAGAGATCCAGACTTCGGAGCACTCAAAGGCATTGTTCCAAGCCCTAGCGTCAGGGCTCAGGGTGATACACACTGTCCATGCATCATCGCCAGAGGCATTGATCAGGCGGTTCATGATACAACACGGCATTTCGAAAGATGATATCAGATCCCTGGAATTGATTATCTCCGTCAAAAACTTTTTTGGATTTCGTGGAAAATGGCGAAGGGTCACGAGGGTCAGCGAATTGAACTTCGAGGAGGGCTCTCGATACACCGTTACAGACATATTCCGCCACGACTTCGGAAGTGACACTCTGATGCCTTTGTTCGACATTTCCCGTTCCGCCATCGTAAGGAAGATCGTGGAGGATTATCCACTTGGCATCGGAGAGATCTTACAAGTGCTGGACTTGTATAAGCGATTCCTAACGCAGCTATCTACTGGGCGGGGAAGTTTGCCTTTTAAAGGCATTATGAAGGAGTTCGATGCCTTCAATGCAAAGATCGCGCGAGAGTTCCGTCTTTTCGAGGTGACGGATACAGCATCCTCCGGGGTGGCTCTGGCGAGTAAGGGATGAGGTGTAACGATATGAAATCAAGTTCAAAAAAAGATCACATTAGGCGAACTGAAGGGGTCGTCCCATGTAAAACAAAGTCCAGGCATGCGATCAGGGCATTTGTAATATCTTTAGCATTCTCACCGATCATCTCGTTGTCATTTCTATTCGGACTTTTGATCTGGTTGTCATCTTTCTACTTCATCTATAAGTTCATGGCGTCATCTACAAAGAGGACGGTTGCCACAAGGACGATGGAGTTGGGGAAGCATCTCTCGGGCGCGACGGCAGATCTTGCATTCTCTCTAGCCGTCACAGGTTCTGAATTTCAAGGGGCCGAGGCCTTAGCGAGGGGGCACTACTCCGATATCTCGGACTTTGCGAGGATGAGCTTGTTGAGGTCCATGGATGGCGTTGACGTCCGCTCATCGCTGGCAAATTCCTTTCGCCATCAGCGCGACGTGCCCACATCGTATGTGGTAGAGCTCCTACTCTCGTGTAATCCAGACCTCTTCGACATAGAGACAATTCTGGAGCAGACCGAAGATATCGCTCGTAGGAATTTTTCAGAATTCACACGGAGACTGAATACACTTTTACCGGCCTACTTCTTTGCAGCATTCTTCTTGCCATTTTCAGCTTTGATCCTATCGACATTAATGGACAACTTCGCGATCCCCTTCCTTGCGGTGTTTTTCCCAATTTTTTCGTTGATCATGTGGTTATTATCGAACATGCTCTTCAAAGTCGAGGTGACCATGTTATGAAGGGCCTTCGCATGGTCATCGCGTCTTTGACGTCTGTGGGCATTGTATTCGCCATAGCTCTAACCATCACTTGGGATTTACCTCTTTCGTCTTCTGTCAGCTCGACCAGCTTCGTAGCCATAACATGCTACAGAGGCCGAAATCGCAAACATGGACAAAGGGACTCTGAGGAATGGCTACATTTCTACTCGATATTCGCCAGCCACTTGGAGCTTCGGAGTTCGCCAGAAAGGGCGTTCGAGGAGGCCGTGGGGGAATGCCGAGACATGAACATATCGACTGCCTTGGACCAGATTTCCTCTCGGGTCAGGGATGGCGATTCCATACCTGGGTGCCTGCTGAAAACCAACTATGGCGATCGGTCAAGTGAAAAATTGGCGACCTTAGCAGCCTCCGCCTTAAGGAAAGACTCCATAGGTGCCTGCGAGACGATAAGGGACTACGTTCAACTGCTCAGGAGGAACGCCATCCTTTCGAAGGAACGCGAACAGATCTTAAAGGAAGGCAGGTTCAAGGCCACTATTTTGGCTACGACGACCACCGTCTCCATCGCGATACTGGCGGGCATTTCCCCGATGCTTCAGACATTCGTCTCAGGTTCCGGATCCTTAATGGGTCACAGCACCATAGCTCCTTCCAACTACCTCTGGGCAGCATTCTTGGCATCGATCATCTCCTCAAGCCTCCTTCTGAGCAGAGGCTTCAGGGTTTCGCCAGTGAATACGATGACGATATGTTCACTCCTCGTTTATATTGGCACGTATCTGCTATTGAGGGCGATTTTATAGGACAATGTCGGATTCATTGGGGCTTAAATCCTATTTTGAAGAGGCTTGGCAGGTGAGTAAATGTATGAAGATGACAAGGAGAAATCGTCGTAAAGCCTCGCAGCTGATCGAAGAGGGTTTGCTCGTCGTATTGGCCCTTGTGATGCTCGGCGCCGTCTTTACCGTCTCCAGGAACATCATCCTGAATGTTAACAGCTTCTTCGGAAATATCTGGACGGGGCTTGGGGATCTAGCGAAGTCGCTCTTCGGTTGGCTGGTCCCGGGTTAAATGGCTCCAAAACTCAACACCGAGACGTTCACCGTCTTGGGCACAGCTTCGGCTGTAATGGCGGTCTACATCTCGTCTATGTATGGTGCATCATGGCCTGTTGGCCTTGGCATCATCGCGCTCCCCATTTTTCTAATGCTGATGCTAGCAAAGGAAAGGGCGTGGTTGACAACCAAGTTGTTGTGGCGTTTTAAACTAGCGGTGTTGAAGGATGGGCTGGAACAATCCAACATACTGCCGGAACAGCTCTTCCTACGGCATAACGGTGTGGTGGCTCTGAAGAGGGACAACCGCATCAACTTGATATCTGGGGTCAAGGTATCGGGCAACCCGAACGCCATGCTCAGTGGCGAGTTTGAATATCAGAGGGGTCGGCCCTCTGGTTATGAATATCTACCGATCTTCCTAAGATATAGAGACCTCTTCGTGAGCCTTCGGAGGTTAGCCGTTCCCATCAGGTATGTCGTTTTCCTATCTCCATTGGACAGTGGCTCACGGCGATCAAGAGAGGAGATAGAATCCCTAAGCAAAGAACTGAGGAAGTACGAGGAAGATAAAAAGGGCCGCCAAACCTCCTTCTATGAGAGAGACCAACTGGCAAGAAAGCTATCCATGGCAAGGACATATGGCTTTGTGAAGCTGTCCCAATTCCTTCTACTAGAGTTCCGCGGCAATGCAATGGAACTTGAGAAGCTTGAGCAGCAATCCATCATGGCGGCGGAAAAGGCGATCTTAGCAGTCTCGACGGCCTTCCCAGAGCTCATGGTCGAAAGGGCCTCGCCATCGGAGTTGCTAAACGCACTCTTCTCCCTATTCTGGGATGAACCTTCAGAAGGTCCAATTATACTCCCACACGACGTCACACGGGTCGTGAATTTCAATCTGCCCATGACCGAGACACTCCAGGATCCACACGCCTTGTTTCCTTCCGAACCGCCCGTCAGCGTAGCCTCACACAATCTTCACTTAGGATGGACCGAATGCCTTGGGCGTCGGATAAGCCCCTTTACCATCGGTTTCGAGGACCTGACGAAACACGTCGTCATTCTAGGCTCTACGGGAAGTGGCAAGTCGACAACTTCTAAGCGGCTGATAGAGGAGTGCATTAAGGCAGGAATGCCCGTTCTGGTCTTCGATTGGCACAATGAGTATCGCGGCTTCATCCAGGCACATGGTGGTGAGGTCTATACCCCTGGACTTGAGGACAATGGGCTCACCGTCTCCCCCCTGAGGCCATTCTCGATGAACGACTTGGCCGAGCACATCGCAATGACAACTGAGATCTTCGTTGACAATTACACCCTCACCCACCCACAAGCATTCATGTTGCGTGAGGCAGTAAGGGAGGTGCTGTTGGATCCCACGGGCTCCCACACGCTCTCCGAACTCGTGGAGGTCATCGAGGCTACGCCTCCCCGATCCTACTACGACAATGAGACGAAAATGGCGCTCCTGAGGAGGCTTAAGCCCCTGACGGAAGGGCAGGCAGGCAGGGCCCTTGGCGGGAAGGCCTCGATGAGCATACCGGGCCTTTTGGAGAAGACCATAACTATAGAGCTAGGCCATTTCAGGGAATCGGAGGTCCGCAGGATATTCACATCCTTTGTCCTAAAGATGATCTATGACTACAGGGTAGCGACCGGGGAATCTAATCTACGCCATGTCTGCATCATCGAGGAGGCTCCCAACATCGTACCGTGTAAGGAATCTAAGGCTCCGCCTGCCATAGGTGAGAAGATGGTGTCCGAACTGCGAAAATTCGGAGAAGGTTTGGTGGTCATATGCCAATTCCCCTCTCAGGTGTCTCAAGGCATATTGAAGAACTCTGGCACTAGGATCTGTCACAGGATGGGGGGAGTCGAAGAGGAGAAGATAGTGAGGGATCTGATCGGGATGACGGAAGCCCAATTCGCCAATATCAAGTACCTCAGGCCTGGACAAGCTGTAGTTTATTTAAGCGATGCCCCAAATCCATTCATGATCACGATTGAGCCACCTAACCAACCGATCGGAAACGCTCCCTCATCTTGAGTGCCTTCGCGACATTCGATGCCTCCAGTGCCGTGAACCGTCGGAAGGAGAGCGTCTTCTTGGTCGTTACGCGACACCCACAACGTGGGCACTTCCGTCCCTTCAGATCGACATTAATCGCCATTATATTCCGACACCTCGGGCATTGGGACACCGAATATTTTCTACTCGTATCTAGACCATCCACCTCAATAGCCTCCTATCAAACATCAACTTCGTGAGCCAGTCCGTAGTAGGCGTCCTTGGGAATCCACCCTCATATAAGGCAATGACGGACTTGCATACTCGTTTGGCCCTCATTCCCGTTGTGTCGATCTCGCGCACAATCCTGTGCTTCCCTAGGGCCTCTGACATGCATACGCCCAGTATCTCGCTCTGAATGTTCTCCCTTATCTTCCCTTCTCCCCATCCCCTCCCCCTCAATCTGCGAGCGAGAATGCCAGGATTACACCGTAGGACTATTACGGCCAGAACGCCCTTCCGAATCGGGACAAGGTGTGAATAACTTCCTTCCAGAATGATGACCCTGGAACTCGTCATGCGCGCGATACGCACGACCTCAGCCCCGATGCCGCATAAATCGACGATTGGGACCTTTCTGTATCTATCATAACCTTTGACCGTCCTTTTCCGCAACGCGAGTTTCCCGAGATCGATGTGCTGCCACCTCATCGTCCTTGCCAACAATCTCGACGCCCTCGTCTTTCCAGTTCCAGGCGTCCCACTGATGATCAGGAATTTTGTCTGCATCCCTTAGGATTGGCAGTCCCGGTTCCTTTTGAAGATATCCCTTGGGCCATCGAATGTGTCCGAAGATCCCGCATTGGGGCCAATCCGACCTTTGGCAGATCATTCGGGGCCAATCGCGGTTGGAGTTCCCCCTCCTCGCCCGTGGTGGCAAACATGGGTCAGACCTCCCAATGAATGAAGGAGGAGAAACGATTAATTATCGGAATTTGAAGCCCTTGCCATGCTCCGGTTGTGTAGACGTGAACAACTGCGGCACATATTTCGATCGGTCAATCGAAGAAAGCAAAGCCAGGTTAAGGACGCCTAGAGCATCCGAGCCTCTCGTATGGAAAACATGGAGTAAGCTCGAAACCCGGGTTCAAATGGTAGCTGCCTGAAACTCCCGGCCGGAGCATAATTACGTTGTCGGTTGCTTTGGCGGTGGAGGCGGCTTGCTCGCTACGACTACATCGTCTATCCTCAGTATCATGTTTGTCACTTCGGTGGCGGCCTTGATGTAACGTTCCTTAACCAGTTCCGGTTCTACCACCCCCCGCTTCAGCATGTCGACAAGCTTGCCCGACTGTAGATCCAACCCGACATTTTTACCCGATGTCACCTTGTGTGCTTTCCTGAGTCGCGTCACCGATTCGATGGGGTTCGCGCCTGCGTTTTCCGAGAGTATCACAGCTATCTCCTCTAATGCGTCTGCGAATGCAATGACCGCGAGTTGCTGGCCACCCGAAAGTTGAGCGGCCCTTCTCTTTAGGATTTTGGCTAATTCTACTTCGACGGCCCCTCCGCCTGGGACGATGGAGTTTCGTTCATAAACGTCTGCGACAACGGACAAAACGCTCTTCATCGCCCTCTCGTATTCGTCGAGAAGCTTCTCCGTCTCACCCCTTATCAGAATTGACAGGGACTTCGGGTTGGAGCAATCCTGAACGAAGACCATCTTGTCCTCGCCTATCTTCCTCTCCTCTACCAAGCCCGCTTTGCCAAGTGCCTCAGCGTTTACTTCCCCAGCATTGCTGAGGATCTTCCCGCCCGTAGCACGAGATAGTTTCTCCATGTCCGAGCGCTTCACGCGTCGAACTGCGAGTATGTTCCTGTTAGCGAGCAAGTGTTGTGCGTCCTCATCAATCCCTTTCTGGCAGATGACTACGTTAGTGCCGCTACTGGCGACTTTGTCAACTACCTCCTCTATGGTCTTCGCTTCCTCATCCCTCATCCTCCTCAGCAATTCGGGGGAGTTGATCTTTATCTCGGCGCTTATCTCAGTCTTCTCGATCTCCAGGGGGAAATCGATCAGTGCAAGCCTGCAATCTTCAAGACGCTTCGGCATGTTTGGATGAACGAGCTCCTTGTCTAATATCACGCCTCGTATTAGTTGCGTATCATCCGCCCCCCTGCCTTCCTTCTTGACGATCTGTATGTTATCGGTGTCCACTACATACTTGTTGCCACGCTTTTCAACCACCTCCGGGACGGTCTCAGTCGCCATCTTGGCAAAAGTGTTACATACATCTACTGGCAGCATGGTGTTAAGGGCCGTAAAGGCGACCTTCCTGAGCGAGTCCCTGTCTCTCGGCTCTATCTTGGCAGCGATCTTGGATAGTGCGCTGACAGCCGCATCAGCCGCAAGGAAATAACCCGATATTATAGCCGATTTATGGATCTTCCTCCTCAACAGGTCCTCGGCTCCTCTGAGAAGTTCGGATATCAGGATCGCCACAGACGTAGTTCCATCGCCCACCTCCTTATCTTGGGACTTCGATGCCTCGACGATCATCTTAGCGATCGGATGTTCAATGTTGGCCTCACTCAGGATGGTTACCCCGCTCTTGGTGATCGTTACATCGCCCACCGAGCCAACCAGCATCTTGTTGAGGCCCCTTGGGCCCAGCGATGGCCTGAGCAGCTCGCCTACAACCCTTGCAGCCAAAAGGTTGTTCGCCACGGCCTCCTGGCCTGTTCTGCGTGAGGTGCCTTCCTTGAGGATCAGGACCGGTTGTCCTCCGATTTGGGCGGGTATGGCAATCGTCAATATTTCACCTAGCCGCCTAAAGGGTGATTTACTAGGGAATATAAATTTTTCAGGGTATGCCGATATCAGCAAGGGCTTTCCATCATCTATTATCCGCGGAACCCCTGTGACGATAACGCTTTGCGGTGGTAGCAAGAAGCCTGAGATGAAGCCTTTGCCTTGTGGGCATCCCCGTGCCTAACGGTTATAAGCTACGGGTAATACGGAGATCCAACGAGAATGTGTTGGGCCGAGTATATACGTCTAAAATCAAGAGGATTTCAAAGGAAGCTTTTGAAAAGTCTCCAGACGCCTTCTCGGGTGATTACGAGATGAACAAGAAGGTGCTAAGGGACATCCTCGACGTAAGGTCCAAGAAGATGCTCAATCAAATAGCAGGTTACATTACGAGGATGAAGAACTCAAGGCATGAGGAGCCAGAGGCCGCTACGACAGAAGAGCAGGCTGACTGATATGGGAGGAGACGGAGGCCTCTCGCTGGGCTTCGATGATGTCCAGATCGGGTGGGCTCACAGATACGTCAAGGAGGCCAAAGCTTGGCTTGAAGTGGCTAGGAATGCCTCATCGGACAAGATCTCACAGGAATTTGCCGAGAGGGCTTTGTCCCAATCCTTTAGGGCATTTTACAAGTTACTCCATTTCATGCCTCTGGTGGATCCGCAAGGTCGTGTCTACCAGGTTCAGGCCGTGTTGCGCAGCCCCATATTGAAGCTGTCAAACCTCTATAGGGTCTGTCTGGCTGCGGCCCAGGAAGGCAAGCTCTCACCTGTAGACATGGCCCAAGTTGGCGAGTTGTTGAATGGGATTTGCCTTTATGTGCTCAATTCCGTCTCCAATTCTAGTTCTTAAATAAAGAACGAATATATATTCGCCCTTGCCAATTCAAAATGGCATGATGTGGACTGACCTGCACTGAGGGCAGAACGCCCTATGAGGACAAGGACACTCTGATGAGTTTAACACCATAGCTATGGAGGCCGTAGAAGGTTGGTGTGATTGGCAACGATTGAGGTGCTCGGCCAATTGTGCATAATTGCGGGGAAGGAGCTGATCGATTCCCTGGGGAGCTGCAAGAGCCTTAGGGAGATCTTTTCCTCGCTGTTGGCCGTGCTAAGGGATGATCTCGATTTCGGTCAGCCCGTTTCAGTGGAGGATCTGCAGAGGTACCTGATCGTGCTCGTGAACGGTTCCGTCGCGGACCAATCGATCATGGATATGGAACTTGGAGGCATAGATAGGGTCGTCATACTGCCGCTTTCCCACGGCGGTTGACACTCTCCTCCTTAAATTCGTTCAGGAATCGTCTCACCAATAGCGGCTCGAGACCACATTGGATGAGCTTGTCCGTCACGTCCTTGAGGCTCTTCCCCTCCTTAAGGTAACTTGATGCGATCTTGAAGACCGTTTCCCTCCTTTCGTGCGGGAAGATGATCCACTTCTCAGTGTCCCTGATATAATAGTCAGGCCTCAATAGGCTCCAAGGCTTGTAGTATACCGTCGCTATCTTGATGTCCTCCGCGCCCATCTCCTCAAGCCTCTCCACCAGTAATGCCAAGCTCTTCCCGGTATCGGCGACATCATCGATGACGAGCACCTTCTTGTCCTTCACGCCGACCGATATCGGCTGCGTCATCCTTGGTTCCTGCGAGGTCTTGGCAACATCCTCGTAGAATTCCACCTTGACCGTAGCGACGGTCGCATCCTCGAACAGATCGCTCATGATCCTCAATGGTATGAGCCCCCCTCTACTTATCCCCAATAATATCTCAGGGTCGAAGGACTTCTTGACTTTGTCCCCGAGCTCTAAACAAAGCTGGTAGAAGTAGTCCCACGAGGGAGTCTCGAACTCCACCTCCTTCATTATAGGATCGCATGATCCCCGCCGGGGAACCTTTTTAACGCTTGGGCCCATCGCCCTTCACCATGGAGCCCGTGGAGATCACAGAGTTGGGGGTCTATGTCTCGGCATTGAAACTCCCTCGGGTTCCTGAGAACTGGACCGAGCTTTTGGCATCATGGAAGGGCAACGATATGGAGACTTGGATTCAGGTAGTCGACGCAGCAGCGGTGGCAGGACTTCCCCATGTCCTCTTCCTGGTCTTCAATGCGGTCTCGGCATTCCGACATGGATATAACAAGCTAAAGCATCTCGATGCAGAACTGCTCCTCGTCCTCAGCGGGACCGACAGGTTCCAGAAAGCCATCGAGTTAGCTGGCGCGAAGGGGGGGCGTCCTGGAGTCGCCATCATAGTGGCCAAGGGGCACGACGCCTGTGCCCATTCGACAGGGCGAATATCTGCAAGCATTGATGGCTCTGATGCTCTCCCCAGTCCAACTCGAGAAGAAGCGATGATGGTCGCTATCGCACGGGGCTCAATTGGCCACGCCGTCGATCGGATCCAATACGAATTGGTGGAGGGAGGGGCCCTGATATACTGCTGACCCTCGGAAATGTATCATCCCAGATGAGCAAGCTATTTCGACCTTAGCTGAAGGCACCCCGGATAGAAGGCGAACGTAGGGGCCCCAAGGACGGTTATGGGGCGATCTGGGGCACTTCTTCGATAACATAGGTGGAAATACTTTTAATAGTATCTGTCGTGGGGAGGAGAGGGAACGATGAGCACCGATAAGCCTGTTGTCGTTGAAGTCAAGGACCTGCGAAAGGAATACCGACTACGAGGAGAGGTCGTTCAAGCACTTAAGGGCATTTCGATGTCAGTTACGAGGGGGGAATACATCTCACTGATGGGCCCAAGTGGCAGTGGCAAGACGACTCTGTTTAACATGATAGGGGGTCTAGATAGGCCATCCGGTGGGACAGTTCTGATCGATAACATCGATCTCTCCAAGATGAGCAACAAGAGTTTGGCTTGGCTCAGGAGCAGGAAGATAGGGTATATCTTTCAGACTTACAACCTCATCCCAGTCCTCTCGGCGATGGATAACGTTGCGATGCCGATGATCTTCACTGGTATGTCGAAAGTAGATCGCAGCGCCAAGGCCACAAAGCTCTTGGAATTAGTGGGATTGGGCGAGAGGTTGAACCACAGGCCCACCGAGCTGAGCGGCGGCCAGCAACAAAGGGTTGCGATCGCAAGGTCGTTAGCAAACGATCCAGCGATCATCTTGGCCGACGAACCCACTGGCAACCTCGACCTATCAACAGGCCTGGCCATCGTCCAGCTCCTCTATAGATTGAAGACTGAAAGGGAGACCACCGTTATATGTGCCACCCATGACCTGAAGATGGTCGACGTCAGTGACAGGCTTGCCTGGTTGAGGGATGGACTGATAGAGAGGATAGAGGAGAGAACAACGGTCACTATTCGGGCTGACGACATTTAGCAAAGATTTATATCTGGTTTTTTTTGGTTGCGAGCACAGCTGTGCGATAGCCATGTCTGAAGATGATGAATCTGAATGGGAAGAAGAGGATTTTGAAGAGGAAGAGGAGGAAGACTGGGGCTTCGAGGAGGAGGAGTGGTAACCGTAAGGGTTACTTACCTCGACGTCCAAGAAGTTCGAAATGAGGCCCGATGGCAAGGCTAGCCGTTCTCGATAGGCAGTCATGCAGGCGGAAGGACTGCGGGCAGGAGTGCATGAAGTATTGCCCAATGGTCAGGAGTAACCTAGAGGCCGTTAGCTTCAGCTCCCCAGATAGCCCCCCGACAATACATGAAGGCCTCTGTTCTGGTTGTGGGATATGCGTCAAAAAATGTCCCTTCAATGCAATAACGATAGTGAACATCGCCGAGGAACTCGAGGGGGAGTCCTTTCACAGGTATGAGGCAAATGGCTTCAAGTTATTCAGGTTCCCCTCTCTCCAACCGAAAGCGGTGACCGGGCTCGTGGGGATAAATGGAATCGGAAAGACGACCATCATGCGCATCCTTGCCGGCGAGTTGTTGCCGAACCTCGGGAACTTCGATAGCCCTCCTTCGAAGGAGGATTTGCTCCGCTTCCTCAGGGGCTCTGTTTCCCAAACGCTGCTCGAGAACATCTGGTCCGGCAAGTCCAAGGTCGTGTTGAAGCCACAATACGTCGACAGGATCCCGATGGTAGTGAAAGGGACTGTAGGAGAGCTGGTAGAGCGTAACGATGAGAACGGCAAGGCAAAGCCCATCGCCAAAGAGCTGCTCCTCACAGACCTCTGGGAGAGGGACATATCGGTTCTGAGCGGAGGGGAGCTCCAACGGCTCGCCATCACAGTCGCTTGTTCGAAAAATGCCGACCTCCTTCTCTTCGACGAGCCATCGAGCTTTCTCGACATAGAACAAAGGCTCGCGGTCTGTAAGACCATCCACGGCCTCAAAGACAATAGGGCAATAGCGGTAGTAGAGCACGACCTTTCGATGTTGGATTACGTGAGTGATTATGTATGCGTGATTTACGGTCGCGCAGGCGCATACGGCATAGCCTCGACGATAATGTCCTCAAGGGTCGGCATCAACAGCTATCTCAACGGATACCTACAGGCCGAGAACACTCTATTCAGGAACGAGCCCATCGTCTTTCATGAACGGCCACCCCCTTCTGTCACGGATAGGCCGCCTCTATTCGGGTGGGGTTCCCAAGAGATATGGCTGGGGGATTTCCACCTCGAGATCGACGAGGGCCAGGCCTCTGAGGGCGAGGTGATCGGCATAATCGGCCCTAACGGCATCGGGAAGACGACGTTCATCAGGGCCTTGGCCGAGAAGTCTGCCCCCATCTTCTTCCACGAAAATAGATCGAGGAACCTCATCATTAGCTACAAGCCCCAATATCTGTCGGAACTATACAAAGGCCGAGTTGGGGAGCTCGTCTCAGCCAGTCTCGACGATACAAATAAGGATTCGATCTCATCCGAACTAGTGAAGGACTTCAGATTGGATAGGCTTCTGGATAGGGATTGTCAGTCGCTTAGCGGCGGGGAGCTCCAGTGCGTCGCGATCGTCTCAGCTCTCTCAAAGGAAGCGGACATCTATTTCCTCGACGAGCCGTGCGCATATCTAGATGTTGAGCAGAGGATGGCAGTCGTCAAGGCCACGCGCCGCCTTACGGAGATGAGGGGGGTATCGGCATTCGTCGTTGAGCACGATGTTGTGGCTGTTGACTTCATCGCAGATAAGCTCGTCGTGTTCGACGGCAAACCTGGCCAACATGGCCACGCCTCGCCGCCAGTCGATATGCGTAATGGAATGAATGCCTTTTTGAGTGGCCGGGACACAACCTTTAGGCGTGATCCCGAAACTCACAGGCCGAGGGTAAATAAGCCAGGATCGAAGGCCGACAGGGAGCAGAAACTGATTGGCGAGTACTATTATGGCGTGGCCAATGAGGGTTAGGACTTTTATATCGCGGTCAAGGGGCTGGGAGGTTCGGTGAAGGCCAAATGACCGCGTCCGTATCGGTGCCCATCATATTGGTGAATTTCAAGGCCTACCTCGAGGGCACTGGCGAGAAGGGGCTAAGCCTAGCGAAGATCGCCGAGCGAGTTTGGATGGAGACCGGCGTCACAGTAGGGGTAGCTCCACCTACCCCCGACATAAGGCTCCTGGCCTCGTCCACTCGGATCCCCATCTTCGCCCAGCACATGGATGCCGTCATCCCCGGAAGCTACACGGGCCGGGTCACGGCGGAAGCCATCAGGGAAGCGGGGGCCATTGGCACGCTGCTCAACCATTCGGAGTATCGACTTCAGATAGCGGAGATACAGGCATGCGTCGAGATGGCCAGGCAAGCGGGGCTCATAACGGTCCTGTGCACTAACAACCCAACCGTCAGCTCAGCCTGTGCCGCAGTTGGACCCGATTTCATCGCCATCGAGCCGCCTGAATTGATTGGGACCGGAATACCGGTCTCAAAGGCACAGCCCGAGGTCATAACCAGCTCAATTGAACGTGTGAGGAGAGTGAACCCTTCGGTTCAGATATTATGTGGGGCCGGCATATCTAGGGGTGATGATGTCAAGGCAGCGATAAGGCTCGGCACTTCAGGTGTTCTGTTGGCAAGCGGCGTCGTCAAGGCAAAGGATCCGGAAGCGGTTTTGCTCGAAATGGCCACCAATGCTAGGTCCTGAGATCTCAGGGCTCAGCCATAATACCTTTAATAATGCCTCCCCGAGATGCATTTCGCCATAGCGACATACAATGGGCAAGTCTACTGCTGGCACCTCTGCGATGGGCAGGCTTCATAAGAAAGCCACCCACAAGAACTGCAGACGTTGTGGCAGGAGGTCTTTCAACGTGAGGAAGAAATTCTGTGCGGCCTGCGGATTTGGGATCTCCTCTCAGCTCCGACGCTTCTCGTGGGCAACAAAGAACTTGAGCCGTTCGCAACGCATAAAATAGAGGGCATAATCCCAATTCGACATGGTAAATCGCCTTTCCCATCACTTCACGGGGATATTCTCCCCGATCATGCGTGACCTCCTGTGCATCGAGAGATCCAAGGAGAGGATACAAACCCACGTCAACAGTGCCATCTCGCATTGCAGGAAATCGATAAGCCTTTCACATCGGAAGGAGTTCGCTGCGTCCAAATACGAGCTTGGGAAGGCAAGGGGTGAGCTCTCGAAGATCACCAAGCTCTCTCGCGCACTGCCACAGCTCCAGGGATGGAATCTAGTTATCTCTGCCTACCAGGAATACGTTGAGGCAAATTTGCTCCTTTGCATCGGGAGGGGGATGAAGATGCCCCACGCCGAGAGCCTGTCGGTGCCCTCAGTGGCCTACCTCCTCGGGGTTGCGGATCTGATGGGCGAGCTCCGGAGGATGGCTGTGAATGCCATCAGGTCCGGAGACATTTCGATCGCTGAAAAGAGCTTTCAGTATATGGTCGTCATCTTCGAGCACCTATCGAGATTCCCATTCAGCGATGCCGTGGCCCCAGGCCTCAGGAGGAAGACAGATCAGGCGCGTTATATCCTGGAGGAGACTAATTCTGAGCTTGCGGAGGAACACAGCAGGAGGAGGCTCATAGGCCAGATGGAGGATTTCAGGAAGTTACTCGCTAAGGACTGATCGCATAGCTCGAGAGCGGGCGGCACATTGAAGACCACCTCCAGCGTTCGGACTTTCTCAATCGAAAAGGCCGAGGAGGCCCAGCGGAGGCTTGGGGCTCTCGTGAGGTATGAACCGTTGCCAGCCTTCCCTCCTCATACCGTCGCCGGCATTGACGTACACTACCGAGGGCAGTTGGGATTTGCGGCCATCGCGCTGTGCGAATGCGCCCCCCTCCGTTTACTTACGTTGGCTACCATGACATGTCGCGCTCATCTCGAATACATCCCGGGTTTCCTCGCGTTCAGGGAGGCCCCCCTAGTGTTTAAGGCCCTGAGATCCTCCGAAAGGCCAGACGTCTTAATGGTGAACGGCCATGGAGTGTCTCATCCAAGGGGCTGCGGCTTGGCGACCCATGTGGGGGTCGTCAAGGGGATCCCCACGATAGGGGTCGCTCTGAGACCGCTTTCGGGCGCAAACCTAAACTCCTGGATCGAGGTAGAGCACGCTTCAGGCAAGCTATACGTGAGCGTCGGCAATCTCATAACTTTGGGGCAATCAGAGGAGGTGCTGCGACACCTGCTCATCCCTAAGATCAAGCTCCCGCTACCCTTATACTTGGCTCACCAAGCAGCCAAACTGGTCGCGAGGTGGAATCATTGAGCCCCGCCCCAGCCAAGGCAAGGCAGATCATCGTGCTGCTCGCGCTCCTGAAGATGAGATCGCAGGACGGCTTCATCTTCACGTCTTCGGCGAATCTGGCCACCGCGATAGGGGTGTCCCAGCAGACGGCCGTCAGGTACCTGAAGGAACTGGAGAGCGGCAGGCTGATCAAGAGGACACTGACGGCAAGGGGGGAGAATGTCGAGATAGACGATAAGGGCCTTTCGCTGCTGCGAGAGACTTACGGAACCCTCGCCAACGTCTTCACTTCCCTCTCAGCTTCCAGCATATCTTTCTCGGGCATACTCTTCACAGGGATTGGCGAAGGCGCCTATTACGTGTCTCAGAAGCCATACATGGGCCAATTCAGCTCGAAGCTCGGCTTCACGCCATATCCCGGCACGCTCAACCTGAGATTGATCGAACAGGAGAACCTCGTGAAATACCTTCAAGTTTTAAGCTACCCGCCGACACTCGTACTGGGGTTCAGATCCGCTGACAGGACATACGGCGATGTCCTGTGCTACAAGGTGTCCCTTGAGAATCAGTATCCTGGGGCCATTGTCAGGTCAGTGCGTTCTCTCTACGATAACTCCGTCGTCGAGATAATATCGCCTATGAGGCTCAGGCGTGAGATGAAGATCGGCGATGGCAGCAGGATCTCGGTTTACTTCATGCCTTCCCAATTGACATGACCGTTCACCGATTCACCCAACTAATCTATAAAAGGGCTGTATGATTCTGGAGACCTCATGCCTCGCGTTGCCGACCTGACAAAACCTCCCTTGTCAGCGTTGATGTCGATTCAGGTCGAGAGGGGGTATTCCACCGTCAGACGGCTTTCGGGACGCCTATCCCTTGGCATGGCCGAATCCAGAGACACGATTTCAAAACTCATCAAAAGGGGTTTCGTTAGGAAGGTGGGGTCTAAAATCTACCTAACGGATCTGGGGAGGGGGAGGTTAAGGGTAGTTATGACGGGCGGCGTGTTCGACCTCATCCACGTGGGCCACATGGCAACGTTGGAGGGAGCCAGGAGGCTGGGTGACATACTGGTGGTTGTCGTGGCGAGAGACGTCTCCGTACAAAGGACAAAGGGCAGAAGCCCCTTCAATGATGAGGCGTCGAGGCTAAGGATCGTACGAGGCCTTAGGCCCGTCGATGCCGCGATCCTGGGGGATAAGCACGACATGTATAGAGTTACGCAGCTGATAAGGCCCGATATCATAGCACTCGGATATGATCAGAAACACGATGAAGCGAAGATAGCCGAGGAAATGAGGAGACGCGGGATGCCGATTCGCATTATACGCCTCAGGGCCCAAGTCCCGGGGGTCAAGACGTCGAACATACTGACGCAGATCGGATCTGAATCATGCCCCAAGAAATGTCCTGAGAAGCAGATCCGATAACAGACCGATGTTCATCGTGGTGTCGGTCCCCAACGTGGGCAGGTCATCTTTGGCGATCCCCAAAAGCCTTCGGGCATCGTCGCCACCTAAATAGCTCAGTTCACAGATCATCCTATCTTCGATTTCCTTACCGATCCTTTCATCTCGAAGGAAGGGCGCCGCACAACATATCTCCTTAAACCGCGAGGCCATGCAAAGGATCTCCGCCACTCGATTTCCCCTCGACATGTGCCATGCCAGCCTATCATCATCCGTCGTTTCGAAGACGCTCATCGCAAATGCGAGCTGATCTTCATAGAATTCCCTTCCGAGGAGGAACCTCGTGACCTCGAAATCCTTCACGGCGATGGACATGAGATATAGGAAGTCCCTTGCGGACGCATTCGGGATCTCCGTCCCCCTCGGCATCAGTGGCAAGTGTGCGATGTAGTATTCAATGCCTCCATGCAGGACTGAATGGCCCGCCTCATGCCTTAGGCTTCCTATTTGGACCCCCCTCGGAAGGGACCTTAGCCTCTCCAGGCAGATGGATATCCTCGGCGTTCCCCTCCAAGCATCATGTTGGGCCACGAAGAGGTCATCAAGGCCCTGGCCGGCCACGCCGACCGCGGATCGCTCGCGGAGAAAGAATGCCTTCATGTGAGTGGAAGATTCGAAGAGGTAGAGGTCCACATATGAGACCTCGTGAGGCTCGAGCCGAGCATAACACTCCTCCAAGGTGCCCTTGATGAAGTCCACGTCGCCGTCGTAGATGCTACCGAACTTCCTAAGGGCAATTCTGACCGTCGATTCTGCCACGGTTCCGGGAAGGTCGATCAGGGATGATAGGTTTTACTCGCCGAGTCAGCAGGGCCTATTAGGTGGACGGAGGGATCCAAGCAAGGTAGCCCGAGAAAGCGCTATTTCGAGATAGCTTGGGCCTTAAATACAATGTATTTGGAAGATTAACCACCTTACGCTGGTAGATCCTTTGGGAAAGAGTAGGCTGAGACATAAGTCGATATTCGTCCCTGAGCATACCAAATCCTACCATTGGTATGAAGAGGGGCGTCTCAGCTGTCTAGAGGTCTATGGGGAAAGTCTCCGGATTGTTCTTAACCCATTCCTATCGAAGGATCTACCAAGGCCTACAAAGAAACAGAGAGATAAGTTCCTACGGCTCAGGAGGGAGGCCACCGACATCGTGCGGATCCGAGTGGTGACTCTCTTGGAGGCTTGCGAGCTTCTCGGCATATCTCCAAAGACTCTAGAGAGGATGAAGCTATTCAAGAGGGATTATCCGATCTCCTTGGGTCATCCCCACATCTACAAATTGATGACCCACCTGATCAACGAGGGGAACGTTGTGAAGAGGAACCCTAGAGGATATTACTCCAACTTAGATATGTCATTGCATGATAGGGTTGCCGAGCTTGTGACATCCCTAGGTGGTTATTGGTCTCGCAGGATGGGTAAGGATAACGTCCCCGAAACTTGTATAGGCGCTGCCGTTGTAAAATTACTTACCAAAGCTGGTATGGTGCCTGGGAAGAAGACGCAAGGTCAATATTATCGTCACCTGCCAAAGCAAATCCTCGATTATCCAGAACTCAATAGGTATCACATATCGGCGACAATCGCAGAAGAGGGATGGCCAAGCCTTATTCTTAAAGTTGGTTCGAAACCAAGGATCATGATGGGCTACTCAAGAAGTATAGACATTACTGATATACTGCCCAAAGAGTATGTTTTAAGTTTGGAGATTGGGAAGAAATTATCACCCGGTTATATACCAAATGAGATTAAATCTATAATACAAGCTCAGCCCTTCCCCTTTTTAGATGATGAGATAACAATAATTGAGAAAGAACTACATATAGAGACTCAGGTAAACCTCACTGGTTTATATAAGAGTAAAAAAGCGAGAATAACTGTCGAATGGCGTGTCACTTGGGAAGGTCCTGAATCGGTGAAGAAATATGAGGATAATTTTGGCTTCTTAGCTGGAAGTAAGGTAGAGAGGAGATTCAAACTAGTTTGGAGGCTATATGAAGAATATAGGGATAGACCACTTAACCGAGATGTATGGGATTATATAGAAAGACAATTAGCTTCCGTTTAGGCTCTTTTTTTCTTTTTATTTTCAAGGAACTTATCCAGATCCTCTTGAGAATTGGCATAAACGGCCGAGACCCAGCCCGGTGCAACGCCAACGGTTATCCAACCTAATGCCTTTTCTGCTTTAAACATCAACATTGCCAATTGCTTTCGGTCATTTATTTTCAATCCATGTGACTTGAAGAATTTCAACATCTCCTTCTCCAAGATGCGCCTCTTCCTATAATGCAGGAAAAGCTCTTCGAAGAGGTGGCCAGCTTCTGTCTCTGAGAAAGACTCTACGGACATTGTCAATCAAATCCTCGATCCTTAATATAAAACTGCATAGAGGTGTTATTCATATCTATAATGAACCCAATTTTTAGGGTATTATGACCTTTAGCGTTAATTTGGAGCTGGGTGAGGGATTTTCGCCTCGATTTGATTCGAACCCCTTATAAGGGAACCCTTTGGTAGGCATTTTCCCCCTTTACAGGGCTCTGCAGGCCCTTAGGCCACCGCCAACAGCGTTTGCCTGACCGTTCGGCCACCCCAGCGGCTCACGCGATAATGCCCTTTTGATATAAGTATTGCTGGAGGAGATACCGTTCTCCGCAATTTAGCCTCATATCCGCCAGAAGCCGATAAATTTCTATTTTTAGTTTAAAGAGACCGAACCTGCAGACAGAGGTCGCAGACCCCCTCTTCGGAGACCATCCCCTTATGTAGATCGCACACCAACCCCCGTTTCCTTAGGAACATGCAGAGCCTACAGAAGTGGACCATTGCGTCGTCGGCCGAAGCCCGTCCAGCGGCCATCTCCTTTGCCAGCGTCTTGGCAACCAACCTGATCTTGGGGACCGACTGCACAACCCTCATCCTCTTCTCACCCCTCTTCGATGAGAAGTATTGGCTGATCGCCGCCTGAGTCGTCCCTAGCTTATCGGCGACCTCAACTTGTGATAAATTATACCTCTCTACGAGTTCCTTGGCGACGAGACAACGGAATGCGGGGAGCACGTATTGCACGATGGGTTCGCATGGGGGACGCATTCTCGTTAGCCTGTTATAACGCTGTTATTGAGGCGATATAAAAAGGGTTCGCCTATCACGGCTTGAGCAAAGTCGAGGGGGTAAATCCCCCCGGGACTTCATCGCGATCCAACGCAGGTGAATGGCAGGAGATAATGATAAATTGGACGGAAGGGCGGCCAAATATGTAATGCATACGAATTCGGAAGGTGGTGGCATGAAGGGCAGGGTCTACATGGACAGCGCCGCCACAACGCCAGTCGATCCGGAGGTCATCAGGGTGATGGCTCAATATTTCGCTGAGAAGTTCGGCAATGCCTCAAGCCTGCACAGTTATGGCCGTGAGGCATTTGAGGCAATTCAGGAATCGAGGAAGAGAGTCGCGGGCCTCATAGGGGCTAATGCGGAGGAGATAACCTTCACGAGCGGGGGCACAGAATCCGACAACCTCGCCATAGTGGGGGCCGTAAGGAAGATGCGCCTTCGGGGAAAGGATCACGTCATAACATCGGGCATAGAACATCCGGCCGTCCTCGAGACATGCAGGAGCCTTGAAGAAGAGGGTTATAAGGTCACATACCTTCCCGTCGATAGATACGGCATACTGAATCCAGATGATGTGAGAGAGGCGATATCGGAGAGCACTGCTCTCATCACGGTGATGCATGCGAACAACGAGATCGGCAGCATAGAGCCCATCGAGGAAATTGGGGAAATAGCGAGAGGAAGGGGCGTCATCCTCCATACAGACGCTGTCCAGTCGGTCGGTAAGATACCCACGGACGTCGACGAGCTGAACGTCGACCTGCTCACAATCTCCGCCCACAAGATATATGGCCCAAAGGGAGTTGGCGCCCTATACGTTAGGAAGGGCGTAGCGCTTCAACCGCTAATCCATGGAGGTGGGCACGAACATGGATTCAGATCCGGAACGGAGAATGTTACCGGAATAGTTGGGCTTGGCGTGGCCTCCGACTTAGCGAGGATGAGGCGGGAAGACGATGCCCGTAACCTCGGGGCCCTTAGAGACAAGTTGGTGGCGCGGGTCCTTCGGGAGATCGAAGAGTCGTATCTCAATGGCCACCCGACGAAGAGGCTACCCAACAACGCCAATTTCAGATTTACTGGAGTAGAGGGGGAGTCGCTCATTCTCGATCTCGACGAGAAAGGAATCGCGGCCTCCACTGGCTCGGCATGCTCATCCAAGAAACTTGAGCCATCGCACGTGCTCATGGCGATAGGATTGAATGAGGTCGAGGCGCATGGTTCGCTCCGCCTTACACTAAGTCGAGGAAACACAGGGGATGAGATCGATTACGTCGTCGAATCTCTGGAAGAGGCCGTCACGAAACTCAGGGCGATGTCCCCGCTCTGGAGGAAAACGGTCTGACGGGGGGAGGGAACAGCCACACGGCCAGGATCGATAGATCCTAAAGGTTCGAGCAGATCGGGGAGTAGAGCCCCGGCCTTCTGTCTTCGAACAAATCATTAAGTTCGGTTACATGCTTGTCTCTTGCATCTGCTGGATCGATGTCGACCACCTTAAGGCCTTCATCGATCCCACTCCTTGCCAATACCCGCATATCGGGCCCAATGATCTGGCTTCTCCCCGTAAACCGAAGGCCCCTCTCGGTGCCAATCCTGTTCGCCGTAATTATGAAGACCCTGTTCTGTATCGCAGTTCCCAACATCGCCGTCTGACAATAGGGCAGGACCAAGTTCGCGGGGTGACATATCACCTCCGCACCTCGAAGGGCCAGGGTCCTAACGGACTCTGGGAAGAACCAATCAAAACATATGATGATGCCGACCATAGTGCCATCGACTGGGAATACCCTAAAGCCAGTGTTCCCCGGTTTGAACCATCGCTTCTCCTCGGCGAAGAGGTGGGTCTTCCTGTAGAGGCCCCGCGGTCCACTTGGCCCAACCAGTATGGCCGAATTGAAGAAGTTTTTACCATGGCGTTCGGATATGCCGGCGCAGATATGCAGGCCGTTCTCCTCCGCGAAGGCCATCAAGGCCTGCGTTGTAAATCCGTCGGGAATTGCCTCAGACATCTTCTCAAGTTCCTCCCTATTCCTGAAGGCATAGCCCGTATTGAAAAGTTCAGGCAGGACTATCAGATCGACCCCAAGATCTGAACTCGCCTCAAGGATCTTCAGAGCCCTCTCCAAATTCTCCTGCCTCCTACCGAAGATGGTTTTAGTCTGCACGTAACCGACGAGCACGGATCTCCATTGTCTGAACGGCTTTAAGGCCTTCCCAATGCTTGTATCATTTCCCTTCCATCTGAGCCAAAAGCTCTCTGGCCCTATCCAACCTAACCTTGCGCTCCTCTACCATCTTGGCGGCAATCCGATCGATGAGCTCTCCCTTGGCGCCAGCCGCGATTGCGACGTTGCGGGCATGCAAGCCCATGTGCCCCCTCTGTATCCCCTCGGTCGCGAGGGCCCTTAGCGCTGCAAAATTCTGGGCCAATCCGACCGCACAGATGACCTCGCCCAATTCGGCCGCGGACTTCACACCCAATATCTTGACGGAGATCCTCGCGATCGGGTGAGTGGCCGTGGCCCCTCCCACCAGGCCGACGGCGAGCGGCATCTCAAGGATTCCCACAAGGTCTCCATTTTCGTCCTTCTCCCAACACGTCAGGGGGCGATAATTGCCTGTTATAGCGGCATAGGCGTGAGCCCCGGCCTCGATGGCCCTCGTGTCATTGCCGGTCGCGAGGACTACTGCGGTAACGCCATTCATTATTCCCTTGTTGTGCGTCGAAGCTCGGTAGGGGTCGGAATAAGCAAATGCATAGGCATCGAGGATCGCGTCAACGACCTCCGCGCCCCCCAGCGCGTCCTTGGAGAACGTGGCCTTAGCCCTCATGAGGCGCTCGGTCGCTAGATTTGAGATTATCCTCAGGAGTACCCTGCCGCCCGTGATCCCCTCGACCAAGGGAGCAACGGCCTCTGCCATGGTGTTCACGGCATTTGCGCCCATCGCGTCCTTGCATTCGACGAGGAGCTCGGCTACGAGCATCTTACCCCGAGGCGTATCGATGACCTTTGCCCTCAGATCCCTGGCGCCGCCTCCCAAGGATACGAGGACGGGATCTTGATCGTTCGCCCTCCTGAGGACCAGTTCCTTCTGCGAGAGGAGGTCGAGTCTGGCAGCATTGGGGTCGACGATGCCCACAACCTGTACCTGCCCAATCATAACGGAGCCCGTGCTGCTCGTCTTGAAGCCTCCTTTCGGTCGGGCCATCTTCGCCGCATTGCTCGCGGCGGCGACCACGGAGGGCTCCTCGATCGCCATCGGGATGAGGCGATCATTGCCATTTATGAGGAAGTTCGTAGCGATCCCTAGTGGAATGGGCATAACGCCCACCACGTTCTCGATCATCCTATCGGCCGTCTGAATGCCTAGGCTTCCCGTTGCCTTCAACATGGTAGCCTCATCGTCCGTCAGTCCAGCGAATTCCTTCACCATCCTCAGCCTTTCATCAGGAGGCAGCTTATAGAATCCAGATATTTCAGAGGTATGGCTCATATCGGCCATGGGACATTCGATACCTCATATAAAGGCTCTTGCTGCAAGCCTGCATCAGGACGTCGTGCGACACGGTGCCATCAAGTGATCGGGGATCAGGGGATCAAAAGGAGAGCGTTGCTGGGGGAAGCATTTCCACAATAATGGGATCGGGTCCATCGGCCGATTGCTCGCCCATTGGAGTGCGTCAGAGCCATCATGTAGCACAGTGGCAGTTCAGGGCCGCTACTGCCGGCTGATCCCAAGTCAGATCTGAATATGGTGGATGGGGCAGGCCCAGTCCCTCTCGCCATGGCGATGGCGTGTGTAGGTGGCCAGGGAAAATACGCCCATTTTAGCACTCTATGGTCTCAGGATAACTCTGAATCGTCATCGCATCGGAGCCAATACCTTTACTTCATCGACCATGGTGGAGTTACAGGACATGCTATTTATATCTTCGAAAATAATTTGCGAGCGAGTCCATTATCTCATCCCCTCCCCCGGGAGCGGTAGACATTAATATCGGGGAAAACACACCATTGAACGGTGCTGGAGCGTTTGAGAGCCTTCCTTCGTCGAGAGGTCGGTTCGATTTTCTATTCTCTCCAATTGGGATTGGAAGCCCACCATAGAGGTAGCACCTGAAAGAGCTCAAACGAAGGATTGGTGTGATCATTGGGGCTTGAACAGCAAAGGGAATTTAAGGTATTCGAGGAGTATGGCATAGTGCTGGATTACCTCCCACAGGGGATCGCGAGGAGATCCTACAAGCACATCTCGACCCCAATTGTTCAGGTCATCGGAGATAATATGTTCACGCTCTTGGAGGCGACAATCCAGCGTCGAGCCAACATCCAGTTAAACCAGCGGGTCTACATAGGCAAGGGCAAGAGGGACGTCATCGATCACATCCTGGGGAGGATAAGGTATGAGGACCTCTCATCCGAGGGGAAGGACATATTGCCTGAGGCCGTCGAGGCCTTGGTGAAAGGCCAGGAGCTAAGGTTCGTCCAATTCGTCAATGGGGCTCAACCGATCAGTCCGAGGATGCATTCGATAGAGCTCCTATCCGGCATAGGAAAGACATACACGATGAAGATCCTTATCGAGAGGGAGCGATCGCCTTTCAAGAGCTTCCAGGACATCTCCTCCAGGGTTGGACTACAAGATCCAGCGAAGACCTTCACGAAGAGGGTTCTTGATGAACTCACTACAGAGCAGAAGTACCACCTCTTCACAAGGCCATATTAGAGAGGGGCTCAGAAGGGACACAATCGGGAAGCTTCGAGACCTCGGCGTGAGGCCCAGGAGAAGGCTTGGCCAGAGTTTCGTCGTAGATCCTTCGCTTGTGGAGCGCTTAGTTAAGTTGGGCAACATAAACTCGAGGGATGTCGTCCTCGAGATAGGAGCGGGACTTGGGACACTGACCAAGGCCCTGGCCATCAGGTGCAGGAAGGTCTATGCCGTGGAGATCGACAAAAGGCTCTGCTCGGCCCTGCCCGGCATCCTCGGGGATCATCGGAACATCGAGACCATCTGCGGAGACGCCCTCAAAGTAGAGTTGCCCGACTTCAACAAGATAATCTCAAACCCGCCTTTCAGCATCTCATCGAAGCTCATATTCAAGGTCCTAGGGAGGGAGTTCGAGACAGCCATCATGACCTTTCAAGACGAGTTCGCATCAAGGCTCAGCGCCGCTCCTGGCTCGAAGGATTATGGGAGGTTAAGCGTTGCAACTCAGATCAGGGCGAAAGTGATGGCCCATGAAGAGTATCCGCCATCTTCGTTCTACCCCGAACCTGAAGCAAAGGCGAGGATCTTGGAAATAATGCCCCGGAGGCCAAAGCTCGAGCCGAGATCGCAGGAGGAGCTCGACTCCCTCCTTCGTTTCCTTTTTTCCCAGAGGAGGAGGAAGGTGGCCAAGATCCTGGAGAACTATGCCAGGAGAACTGGGAAGCGCATCGGGAATAGGGGACGACTTGTAAATGTCGGTGAAAGGCGCGTTTTTCAGCTAAGCCCCCAGGAGTTCCTAGATATAACAAAGGCCCTGAGTCATTGCCCATAACGCCTTTAATATTCGATACGGGCCTCGCAAGTCAACGGGCAGGTGGCTCAGTTGGTGACGAATCTCCCACCGCAGGCCGCGGCACAATATAAGAAGGTGTTAGGGTCACGGACTTCGGAAGAGAAGCTCCAGAACCTAAAGCTCTACTTATCGATGGTACCCAGGCACAAGGGAACCGAGAAGCTCCAACGACAGATCCGGCGTCAGATATCGGAACTCGAGGACGAGATCGTGCAGAGGAGACGTAGAAGGACGAAGGCCAGGAGGGTGGGCCATCTTTTCGGGAAGTCCAAGGATTCGCCACTCGTGGCCCTAGTGGGGAGGACTCAATCCGGGAAGAGCACCCTTCTTGCGATGTTGACCTCGGCTCAGCCACACATTTCGGACCTCCCTTTCGCCACGCAGATCAGGATCGAGAGGGCCCTGCAGCACAGCTGCCTAGGAATAGGGGTCTATGAGGCGATGCGGCCTACAGGTTCTTCCTCTACGGCTCCGTTCTGCTTTCCTACGCCATCATGGCCGGCCTTGTGGTTCTCTCGGCGGTGCAGCGTTCGTTCGACATAGTCCTCTTCGGGCTCCCCTACGTGCTGACGGCCTTCTACTCTTAAATCAAATGCTCAAATAGGTAATATAGTGGAGATTATATACGTTTACGATGCGCTCCTTATCGACTTGAAAGCGCTGGGAGACTGCGGCAAAGACTGCCTTAAATGCAGGCTCTTTCGCATTCTTTGCACCGGCTGCATCACCCGCGCCTGCTTGGTGGCCAAGTGCAAACGCGGAACATCCTATACCGGCATCACATAGCCTAATGAAAAATGTAGTTTACGTAGATATTGTAACACTATTGATGTAATCCAAAAAGATTTCATGATTGATGCCATGCCAAAGCTCAAGGTACGGAACCTCGTTACCGACGCCAGCATCGGGTCTGAGAAATGCCGCTGCACCGCCTGCAGGGGGAGGATGGCACCTCAGCTGAGGGATGACGTCAGGTCCCTGGCCCTCCACAATCTCCTGCAGACCATGGGGAGGTTCGGGTAGATGGGAGACGGTGCACGACGGGCACAGATGGAGAACAGGTTCGGGCTAGGCCAGCCCGTCGATACGTATGGAGTGCCGTGTCCTCATGTTAGGGCAGCAACCCAAGTCAAAGAGCCAGTTGAGGCTCCAAGTAAAGGTATCAATGAAGCACAGGTTCAAATTTTCTGGAAGCAAGCTATAAAGGAGGCCGTCCAGGACAGCAACCTCAAGGCGCTAGCGGGGGCCGCTAGAGACATGGGAGACCTGAAGAGCTATTATGAGAACGGGACCCCAAGCCTCGTACTAAAGGGCAAGACAACGGAGGGAGAAAACCTTCGCGTAACTATTCCACCGAACCTCATCAAGGCGATTATGGCCAAGGAGGGTCCCATCCATGTCGAGATTACTGATCCCGCAACTGGACAATCTTACAGCTTCTATAGAGACCTCCACGACGTGAAAGGACCAGTCATCTATATTCCAAAAGATATGACGAATCATTTTCAGGTAGATCAAAAAGTAGTTGCGAAGATCAAACCACTGTCCGTATGGGATTTCGTGAACCAGCTAGAGGGCAAGGCGTCGGAGGTGGTCAGGTTAAACAAGGATGGCGTCATGGTAGCCGATCTCGGCAACAAGGAGATCCCCATCAAATCGTTCGAATACAACTACCACAATGGAGAGACCTACGTGGGGTTCCAGGTTAAGGATATCACCGGTAAGGTCGAGCGTTTCAGAGTTTATGACAACGGATTCGAGGAACCTCGCTTCACGATCAAGAAGGGAAACGGCTTCAATACGATCCAAGGCATCGATTATGACCATAAAAGAGATTCTCTTAAGATTGAATATGACTTCCACATGGACAAGAACTTCTTTACCAGTTTGCGCTTCATGGAACCGCCGGGCAAGATCGACCTCGATACGTGCAGGATACCGGAGGAGATGAGGCTCGAATGGGAGGCTGCTATCAATTCGCAAAAGAAAATAGAGATGGGTAAAATCGGCGCAAAGGTTGGGGCGAAGATTGCCGAGGAGGAGTATAATGTAAAGATTTCTCTAAATCCAGAAACGCAGGGACCTGACGGCGAATTTACACGCGATAGCGAGTCTGGTGTCCTTGAGGTCAGGTCCACGGCAGACAAGTCAGAGCTGGGAACGCACCTCGGAGAGGCGGCGGATGAGGTGAGAGGCCGCAACAAGGCGGGAATTGCCATATCAGTATACATCGACAAGGACACCGGTTCCTTCGAATACAAACATGAGCCTGTACCCAAGACCCAGAATGCTTCTTTTATTGGGTTCTATCCGATGGGTTCAAGCGCTCCGTATCAACCGCCATTGGGGCTGGTCTTATCAATTCACGATGGGCAGGCTCCGAACACGCAGACGACGCAGGGAGGGCAAGCAAAGCCATCGTACGTTGACCACTCGAAGCCAAGGGATCAGCTGCAGAGATCATTGAACCAATCTACGACTCCAGCCCAAGATAGAGGGCAAGAGCAGGGAAGCAAGACCACCAACAGCGACCCCAAGAAAGCCTCCGTGGACGACAGTGGCAATACCTTGAAGGCGCAGAACGAGCGTCAGCAGACTTTCGTGGGAAGAGTAGCAGCAGCAAGGACAGCAGACAAAGCAGCAAGGCAACAACGCCACCAAAGAAATCACGATTCCAAGAACCGTGCACCATCGCGGAGAGAGAGCCGAGCCGATATGAAGGTGGAGAGCTTTGACTGAGGTTGCTCCAGTGGCCTCTGATAAGTTCGTTCAAAAGGTAAAGAAGCTGCTTGAGTCGATAACCGGGAAGCCCTACGAGATCTCGGAGAAAAAAGACTTGGAAGTCGTCTGGAGGGCGTACTTAGATGAAGACAAAGTTGAGTTGATGGAGAGTATTTCTATGAATAGAGGTACTAAAGGGGTAAAGGAGGAGAAAGAAGGCACCATAAAGGTTTACTCCGATAATTTCTACCATATAAATGACTGGGCCGAGGATTATGACTTCTCCTTTCGGGATGCAAACGTCCTGTTGGACAGGAAGAACTGGGAGAAGTACAGGAGGGAAGTGCCACGCCTGATCGCCGAGCTGGAAGCCGCCGAGAGAATAGCTAATGAGATAAATAAGAAGTACGGCACCAAAATTACACTTTGGTCGGGCGAGAAGCCATACCTTGAGACGAGCTTCGATGCTAGGGGCATGGGTGAGGATGAGAAGCTGCAGGAGATAGAGAAGCATGCGAGGGTTATGCTCAAGGCGTGGGAACGTCTACTTAAATGGGTTGATACTGTGGGCGCGGAGATGTCTAAGAAGACGGAGAGGAGTAGGATGAGGATAGTCAAATTCAGGAAGGACGTATTCTCAATACTTCAGGACGTTACAAAATCCGAGTATGCTAGGGGATACAAGACAACGCTTCTATCCGGGATTCTATGGTCCGTGGTAGGATCGTATTTCACCAAGAAGGACTTCAACTCCAACAGGGGAGTCTGGTATGTCAAAGAGACGAAGGAGGGCATAGCCATCTTCTCCGACAACTTCGAGACGATTAACGCGAGGAATGAGCTGGAGTACAACTCCATCAAGCTGATGGGCGGGGTCACAGCTGGAGATCATGAAGCGCGGATGGGCAGCAACTTCACGTACCGTCACGAAGTTGACGGATGGGGATGGAACGTAGCTAGGCCGATCACGCAGCAGGAGGCCATGAAGTACGGCAGGAAGACCATCGTAAGCCTCCAGCTCCTTGAAAGCATTGCCAAGCAGGTCAGCAGGGAGTTCAAGGTGGAGGTTCGGGTGATGAAGGATAAGCCTGTATTGATGACCGAATTCAAGACTAAAGGGCTAAAGCAGAATGACAAGCTCTACGAGATTGAGAGGCGGGCCAAAGCGTTGGCGGAAGCATGGCAGAGGATGAAGGAGCTGGCAAAAGAGGAAGAGGACACGAAAGCCTGAGCTCGACCTCGCTGCTGAGGAAATATAAACATAGTTTAACACAGGTTCTTGGCCCTCTAGAGTGTCGAATTAATCGGAGCCAGGGGCATCGGGAAGAGGGCCGAAGAGGATCTACTCAGATCTATGGGCGAAAGGCGGGTCTTTCAGCTGTCCCCCCAGGAGTTCCTGGACATAGCCTCATCCCTGAGCCGACCTACATAGCACCTTTATCGTGCTCTCGCGGGTCAGAGGACAAGTGGCTGGGGTTGGTTACGAATCTACCGCCGCAGGCCGTGGCCCAGTACAGGAAGGTCATGGGGTCACGGACCCCTGAGGAGAAGCTCCAGAACCTGAAGCTCTACCTTTCCATGATCCCTAGGCACAAGGGCACAGAGAAACTACAGCGCCAGGTCAGGAGGCAGATCTCCGAAATCGAGGACGAGATCGGGCAGAGGAGGAGCAGGAGGGCCAGCGCGAGGAGGGCCCGACAATTTTTCGAGAGGGAGAGGGATTCACCGCTTGTGGCGCTGGTAGGCCGCGCCCAATCGGGCAAGAGCAACCTACTGGCAGCACTCACCTTGGCTCGGCCCCACATCACTGGCCTTCCCTTTGCTACCCAACGGCCCGTAATAGGCGCATATCACTTCGACGGCATCGTCTATCAAATTGTAGAGATTCCGGCGATATGGCCGCACGCCTCAATTCCCTCCCCCCACGCCGACATCCTGAGGGGGAGCGACCTCATCGTCATCGTCATCGACCTCCAGGGGGAGCTTGGCAGCCAGATGCGGATTGTAGAGGAGCTCAGAAAGAGTGGCATCGCCCTGGGGATGCCCTCGAGGGCCGTTAGGATCGAGAGGAGGGATGCAGGTGGCATCTCCGTAATAGGCACCTCCTCCCTAATCAAGATGGGAGAGCTCCTCAAATTGCTGCGCGCTGAGGGCATGGACAGCCTAGTGGTGAGGCTCGGCTCCCTCTCCACGCTGGACGACGTGCTCGCCGCCGTAAGGGGGACCATCGTTAAACCCACGCTCCTGATCGCTAATAAGCTCGACGCCCCGGGAGGCGTCGAGGCCTGCGGTGAGCTCACGGCCTCCTACGGTAAGATGTACCGTATAATTGCGGCCTCGGCGCTGACCGGCTCTGGACTTGAGGACATTGGTAGGACCTTCCTCTCGACCATGGGCGTGATGAGGGTCTTCACGAAACCTCCCGGCGAGGTACGCCCGTCGCATAAACCAGTGCTGATAAGACAGGGGGCGACTGTGGCAGAGCTTGCCGTAATGATCCACAAGGAATTAGCCAAGGCCCTGAGATATGCAAGGATATGGCGATCTGGAAGACATATTGAGGGCCTTAGGGTCGGCCCGAACTTCGTCCTTGAGGACATGGATGCCGTTGAGCTTCGCGGATAGCTGTGCAAGGGGCCGGATCCGCCAATCTCATCCTTGCCTTCCTGAATATCCCAACCAGAAGGGATGCCTCCCTAGGACTTGGCAGTGAACGGCCAAGTATGTTCTTGAATGCCCTCACCGCCCTCTTCCGGCGATAGGGCGGATAGTTCGCCGCGGCCAACATGAGGTCGGCCTCGCACATTATCCTGGATATCGCCTCCGAAGTGGCCCTGTGGACGTACCCTGGCCTAGAGGCGCAATGGAGTTCATACAGGACAATCGCCACAGCTGTGCTTACGTTTAACGTCGGGTAGAAGTGCGAGGAGGGAACCCTAAGCACGATATCGCACGATTCGAGCTCATCATTCCTCAGGCCTATATCCTCTCTGCCGAATAAAAATGCAGCCCTTGAGGCGGTTCGATTGACTATGCCAGCGACCTCTCGGGGCGGGTAACTGCTCCTCAGGAGGTTTGACGTGCTCCCAGCCCCCCTTGCGGTCGTGCCAACAACTAGATCGGCATCGCGGATGGCATCCTCTATTGTGTCGACGATATTCACTCGGTCCAACAACTCCTGGGCCCTCACGGCATACATCCTCGCAAGGCCATCTATCTCGGCCAGAGGCGATACTAGTGTCAGATCTGAGAAGTCGAAATTCTTCATCGCCCTTGCCACAGAGCCTATATTGCCACTATACTTCGGTTGCACTAAAATGACCCTTACCCTCTTACCGAGTTCCATGCCGCTTCTCCATCGTGGCGCTTGAGGTTTCGATGTTCCGAACTCTATTTAAATAGGAGATGCTGGGACAAAGAAGCTGGGAAGTCGTGTGAAGTCTAAACTGAGGCAGATGGCCTACACCCGCAAGGAGTATATCTCGGGCGCGCCCTCTTTAAAGGTGAGTAGGTTCACCCTTGGCAAACCCTCGGAGTCACTGAAACACGGCTATCTACTCGAAGCCACCGAAGACGGGCTCATTGGCCATGGATCCTTGGAAGCTGCGAGAGTTGCAGCAAATAAGGTCCTCCAGGATGGGCTCGGTGAGAACAACTACTTCCTGAGGATAGTCCCGTTCCCACATCTCGTGGTCAGGCAACACAGGTTCCTTGCCCAAGCTGGGGCTGACAGGTTGAGCCAAGGCATGAAGAGGGCATATGGGAAACCAACGGACCTGGCCGCAAAGGTCCGGATCGGTGACGCCGTTATGGAGGTCAGAGTGGGAGACGTTGATCCAAAGATCGTTAAGGAGGCATTTCGTCTCGCATCGAGCAAGATGGCAGTTAGATGCAGGGTGATGGTGATCGGGGATGGCACGGGGGGGAAGGGATGACCGAGCGGGAGGGAAGGCCTGGCAGCTTCGTCGTTCCGGGCGAGAGGATCGCGGTCATAGAGGAATTCGCCCCCAGCGTCGGCACCTTCGAGGAGGATGGGGACATACGTTCACAGATAGCCGGCTTCGTCGTTGTGGACTCGATATCGAGGACGATCTCGGTCCTGAGGAGGGGCAATAGGCCGAAGATCCCGAGGAAGGGGGCGATGGTCGTGGGACAGATCTCCACGGCGGAGAGCAAATTCGCAAACGTCAACATCTTCAAGGTAGGGAATGACTTCGTCGAGAATCCATTCTCGGGGCTCCTACATATCACGAGAATTGGCAGGGGATATGTGAGGAGGTTGGAGGACGTAGTCAAGCCAGGGGACCTCATAAAGGGCAGGGTCGTATCTAATAAGAACGGCATTTGCCAATTGGCGACAATCGGCGATGCCTTCGGCGTCATACAGGCATACTGCTCCAACTGTGGGACAAGGCTGGCTCCCATCGGGAGGGGCAGACTCGTCTGTGCGAATTGTGGCAAGATGGAGACGAGGAAGACGGCCGAAGATTATGGCTTAAACCAGAGGTGACGTGAATGGATGGCATCGAGTTGAAGAAGATGGCTGGGAACGAGCTGGAGGTTGAGTTCCTTGGCGAGGGGCACACTTTTTACAACCTCATAAAGGAATACGTACTCGCTGACGAGAGGACGGAGCTCGCGGCTTATTTGATAGAACACCCGCTGACCAAGAAGGGACGGCTCTACATACGCGCAAGACGGCATCCAGAAGTTATCCTTTCAGATGCCGCCGCCAAACTCGCTCGCGATATGGAGCAGATAGAGGGCTTCTTCAGCAAGTTCCAAGAGGAAGAAAAAAAATAACGGAGCGAATGGGATCCGAGACCTTTGGCCGATGACATCGCATTTAGGCTCCAGAAGGCACTTGCGCTACACCCCCCTACACTCCACTACATCGCGGAGGATAACAGGCTGTCCAAACTGGGGGACGCGGTTATAAATTATATAGCCTCCGTCAGTGAAAGCGTGAGGCTTGGCATCCCGACGGGCCTGCGGGTCGATAACGAGATATTGATGAAAGCCGTAAGGGATTCAGGCCTAAGGGGGAGGCTGTCCCACAGGAAGGATAAGCACACGCTCGGAGATGCCGCTGAGGCATTGATAGCATATGCGTGGATAATGGGAAGCGTAACGATGGGGGAATATGTTGAGACGATGTTGAGGGGAGGGACTCTCCAAGACGGAATGACCCTTGTCTTAGGTCTCGCGATAGATAGAGCAGGGGTGATGAAGGGCGACATCCACAACGATCAGGGGAGTTAAGAGGGAGATAAGGGTCATCGGCATAGACGATGGCCCGTTCGATCCCGCGGTGGACAGCAAGTGCCCGCTCATAGGGGCCATCTACAGGGGCAGTACATCGCTGGAGGGAGTGGAGGCGACCTGGATCGACGTTGATGGGATGGACGCGACGGAGAAGATAGTGGAGATGATAATGGGCTCAAGACACAGGGGACAGATGAGGACGATAATGCTGAATGGCATCACCTTTGCGGGATTCAATGTGGCCGACCTCCAAGCTATCTCTAGGGATACGAAGCTCCCCGTCATCGCCATAGTCGAAAGGGAACCCAACCTCGACCAGATCCATGATGCGCTCAGTAACCTGAAAGACCACATGTTGAGATGGAGGATCATAAAGAGGACGGGAAGGCCCGCGCCATTGAGGATTCCGCCGAGGCGTAGGCCGATTTATGCCCATGCGATCAACATCCCCTTGGGACAGGCAAGGGAGGTCATAGAGAGGACCAGGAATCGGTCGGCAATACCTGAACCGCTCAGGGCAGCGCACCTGATATCCTCAGCCTTCAAGAGATAGAGACCACAAAAGTTAATAGCCCCCTGCCTCGCTCGCACCAGAACGCTCTGATAGGAGCGACATGATTTGAAGTTCTGCCCGAAATGTAATAGCAGGCTCATATTGGAGAAGCAGGAGGGGCAGTCAGTCCTAACGTGTCAGAGGCCCGGCTGCGGGTATAAGGAACCGGCCAACAAGGTCGAGGTGGTTGTGTCCGGTGAGAGTCAGGGCCAAGACGTGATCAAGGTGCTGGAGAAGGAAGTCAAAGAGCTACAACCCACCCCAACGACGAGGGCATTATGTCCAAAATGTGGGAACACAAAGGCCTACTTCTGGTTGGTTCAGACGAGGGGCACCGACGAATCCCCCACCCAGTTCTTCAGATGCGTCCGTTGCAACAATACTTGGCGTGAATACTCCTAGCGCCGTAGATCAGGGAGACCATCCAGTTATCGGATGTAAAGTTTTTACCCATCTCGACTGGCCATGAAGGTGGGATCGAAGTGAGGTTTGTCGTCTCGGCTCCAGCCACGTCCGCAAACTTGGGTCCGGGATTCGATTCATTCGGGATCTGTCTTGAGAAGCCCCTCGATACCGTCATCGCCAGAAGGATAGATGGAAGCGGCCTGATCATGAAGGTCACGGGGATAGCCGCGGGCACGATCCCATCGGATCCGAAGAGGAATACCGCAGGCAGGGCCGCTTTTGCAGTCCGCAGTATGGCGGGCTATAGGGGCGGCATTGAGATCCTGCTCAGGAAGGGGGTGAGGCCCGGAAGTGGGATCGGCAGCAGCGCAGCGAGCGCTGCGGCCGCGGCCGTGGCCGTGGCTAATTTGCTAGGAGGCCTAACAGTTCAAGAGATGATAGAAGCAGCTGCAGAAGGGGAATCGGCTTCCGCGGGCGAGGAGCACGCGGACAACGTGGCTGCATCGATACTGGGCGGACTGACGATGGTCAGATCCCTCCATCCGATGGAGGTTAAGCGAATTCAACCGCCCAAGTCCCTTCGGCTCGTAATAGCCCTTCCAGACCTGTACGTAAGCACGATGGAGGCCAGGAAGATGCTGCCAAAGGAGATCCCGTTGTCGTCGATGGTTAGGAACGTCGCCAGGGCTTCCACGATGATCGCGGCCATAATGGAGGGCGACATCGAGCTATTCGGAAAAATGATGGACGACGACGTCGTGGAACCGATAAGGGCCAAATTGATCAGAGGCTATGATGAGGTCAAGTTGGCGGCCATTAGGTCCGGTGCGTCGGGAGTGACCATAAGTGGATCGGGCCCAGCGATGCTGGCCGTCGTTGATGGCAAGAGGTCCTCGCCCGAGGAAGTAGCCGCATCGATGGCGCAAGCATTCAGGAGGGAGCGCGTTGGCTGTAAGACAATGGTCTCTAGGGTGGGCAGGGGGATTGTAAACGGTCTGGGCCCTCTGCCAGCGGGCAGGCGTGCCGCCGAGGGCGAATCGTAATGGCCTTGGAGGAACATGGCAATGTAGCCCCGACCGCGGGCTCTACCGTCTATCAGTGGTTGACATGAAGGGCTACATAATTCGTTGCACAGAGTGCGGAACGGAGGTGCCCCCGAGATACAGGCTGCCCCTTTGTGAGAGGTGCAATGGGTTACTCGACATCGAGATGGACTTCAGCGGGATCGGTGCAGGGCCCGAATGGAGGACAAGCTCTACAGGAGTGTGGAGATACGTCGCTCTCCTGCCGATCCCCGATGACCTAACCCCGGTCACATTGGGTGAGGGCGATACGCCGCTGCTCAGAACGCCGAGGCTTCAAGAGGGCGTTGGCGTCGAAAAGCTATACGTGAAATTCGAGGGCGCGAATCCAACGGGCTCATTCAAGGATAGGGGTATGACCGTAGGAGTTACGCATGCGCTGGAACTCGGCGAGGCAGTCTTGGCCTGCGCCTCCACGGGAAATACATCGGCTTCCCTTGCAGCCTATGCGGCCAGAGCCGGATTGAAGACCATAATCTACATCCCCTCAAACCAAGTTGCCTTGGGGAAGCTAAGCCAGGCCGCGGCCATGGGCTCCGAGATCGTTGAGGTCGATGGGAATTTCGACGATGCCCTCAGGCTACTGCTGGGATCGGCTCACGGGCCAGGGCCATACGTGCTCAATTCCGTAAATCCCTTCAGGATCGAGGGCCAAAAGACCGTTGCCTTCGAGATATATGACCAACTCGGCCGTGTCCCAGATAATGTCGTCCTCCCAGTAGGAAATGCTGGGAATATATCGGCAGCTTGGAAGGGCTTCTCGGAGCTCATCGGAATCGGCGCAATCGACCGAGCGCCACGGCTGATAGGAGTCCAGGCAATCGGGGCGTCTCCTATTGTGGACGCGATAAATAAGGGGGCAGTGGCGATCGCCCCTATTGACAAGCCCGAGACCATAGCATCGGCGATAAGGATCGGGAGGCCCGCGTCTTGGAGGAAGGCGCTCGCCGCGATAAGGGAATCCGGCGGGACAGCGGTGGCAGTCGATGATAATGAGATCATTCGCGCTCAGAGCATGCTCGCAACGCTCGAGGGCATCTTCGTGGAGCCCGCAAGCGCAGCTCCAGTAGCGGCGCTCAGGCCCCTAATGCAACAGGGCGTCATCGCGCGAGACGAGTCGACCGTCTGCATTGCGACGGGCCACGGCTTAAAGGACCCCGAATCGCCCATATGCCGCGTGAGGACCCGAAAGATCGATGAATTGGAAAGCCTAGGCTACCTTTCGACCTTAGGGGCGATGAAGTAACTGACCTCTCCCTTTGAATCTATCTGCGAGTTGATGTGTAGCGGTAAATCGGTATCATAGGAGATCTTGATCGATTCTGAAAAGCCCAGGGCCGAGATTATCTTCTGAAGCCTGCCCAGATCGTATGAGACCGCGGACCCCGGCACTAGGACGTAATCCTTCAGGGTCCCATCCTGCGGAAGCAGTTCGACCGTGAAGGACGAAATTTCCCCCTTGACCGCCAGCACGACCCCATTTTCCTTTGCCTCGAACCGGACCGAATCCGATACATGTCTGCCATTCTCGACAAGTTGATCCATTACCGTGATAGGAACGTTAAAGGAGCTCCTGAGGTTGACCTTCGGAAGGGGGAGGTCCTTGGCTTCCCCGCCGAAGATCGGAACTCCGAAGGACCTTGTGAACGTCCCCGTCAAGTAGAACCAGAGTTGATTTTCATGGGGCTCGATCCTAACCTTCTCGTTGGGAACCGTGCTCCTCAACAGCTTGAGGACATCGGTTACGCGGAACGCTACCCTTTCGCTATCGGTAACCTCGTAGGTCTCAAACGAGGACTTCGGCATCGAGAGATCCACCATGGAAACCTCCGCCATGTCCAGTGCCCTGATGCCGACCCCATCCTCATCCGCTCTAAGCGTGACTTCGTCAACTACTGAGGATACCGCTGCAAGAATGCCCCTTAGGAGCTTGGCGTCACCGAAGACAAGCCTTAAAGTCCATCACGTGCTAAACCCGCGGATACAAGAATATATAGCTACTGCATGAGCTTGCAAAGAAGATAGAAAGGCGCAGCCAACTTGAGCGTTCTGCGATATGCGAAGTACCCATTTCTCAAGGATGCGGCTGCATTCATCTCGGACCAAGTGGACATACAGCTCCGTGAGCTCGGAAGGGATGAGTTCAAGCCGATAGTGCAAAGGGCAGCGCAGAGGATATCGCAGGCCTTGGCCCACAGAAGGGTCCTCACGAGCAGCGCGGAACTCATCGACTACCTGTGCGAAGTGCTTTCGTTCCCTACGGCCGTCGCCATGGTATCCGCCATCAACGATCCCCAGCTGAAAGGCGTATACGCCCTCAGCGAGGCAAAGGCTGCATACAGCAACTTGAGGGAGGAGGATCCCAAGACGGTGTTGGCGATAAGTAGGGAGTTGGGCATTAAGGCCGAACCGATCATTGACACGATCTCGGACTTCAACCTAAACTTGGCCGACTATCTCCGATACGCTGCAAACTTCCACCAGAAGAAGTGGAAGCTCGTCAATAGAACGCTCAAACATGGCATGGTTCAGGTCTCGCAACAGGAACTCGCGCGAATACTGCAGGAGGCGATACAGGATCACATATACCAAAAGACCACCGCCCGGATAGAGGTTGAGGACTTCCCTGAACCAGTCATCGCCGAGATCGAGGTGATTAGGGGGCGTTGGGGGAAGATCAGGGAAACCATGGGTTTCAGGGCGATTACCGTTGACGATGGGGCCAATAGGCCCCCGTGCATTGTGCGCATGGTCGATAGGCTTGAGAAGGGGGAGCACCTCTCCCATCCTGAACGATTCGCCCTGACGACCTATCTCGCCAACTCGGGTCGCACCATAGACGAGATATTGAGCCTGTATTCAACATCGCCCGACTTCAATCCGGCTAGGACCGCATACCAGGTTAGGCATTTGGCTGGCCAGATGGGCTCGAGGACGAAGTACAAACCCCCGAAATGCGCCACAATGAAGACTCAGGGCATATGCCCTGATGGAGATGATGTCTGCGAGAGGATCAGACATCCGCTCCAATATCCGATCGCAAAATCTCGACGACAAGGAGGTGGGTGGAAGGGCGTTGGATGAGAAGAGCCTCAACTTCCTTAGGCAGGCCTTCATGGGCTATTATTCCTCGAGGGAGCTCTGGGTCCCGAGTGAGATGGAGAGGCGGGAATTCGGCTTCTTCATGGGGCGGGAGAAGGTGATGCTTAGGCATAGGGGTTTCAGTAGCCGGGAGGAGCTGTCGAACTTCATCGTCCAAAAAGCCCCCTTCGACGTTTACTACTCTGTGGCCACATACGATCGCCCAGAGGAGGAGATGAGCGAGAAGGGCTGGAGGAATGCGGACATCGTGTTCGACATAGATGCCGATCACCTCGAGCATGAGTGTAAGGAAGAGCATGACATCTGGATCTGCGCGGCCTGCCGGAAGGAGGGCAAGGGATCCAAACCGACCAGATGCCCGAGCTGTGAGAACAAGGAGGTGATCGAGATCACTTGGATATGTGACAAGTGCCTCGGCCTAGCCAAGCAGGAGGTATACAAGCTAATGGAGGTCCTCCAGGAAGACTTCGGCATAGCCGATGAGAAGATCGGCATCTACTTCAGCGGCCATAGGGGCTACCACGTCCAAGTGCAGGGGAGCCTGTCATCGATCGACCAGGCCGCGAGGAAGGAGATAGTCGACTACTTGGTGGGGACTGGCATGGATCCGGCGCTCCACGGATTATGGTACGGTAGGGGGCTTGGGCCACCAACACGCCCATCTGCCGGATGGGGTACGAGGATAATCAGGTCCATCTACGAGATGGCCAAAGTCATGCAGTTCAAGGGAAGGGGTGAGGTTGGGCGGAGCAGTAATGCGGGTAGGAGGCAGAGGGTGTTGGACGAGGTGATGAAGGGCAACCTCGAAACCCTTTCCAGGATGACAGATAGAAGGGGATTCGATGCTTTGCTCGCCTCGGCGATCAACAGTGCAACCGTTAGGGTTGATCCCGTCGTGACCACGGACATACACAGGCTATTCAGGCTTCCTGAGACGCTGAACGGAAAGACCGGTCTCGCGAAGAGGGCGGCGTCAGCAGAACGACTGGGGAGCTTCGATCCTCTCATGGATGCGGTTGCGCTGAGGGGTGAGGACAAGGGCGTCCACATATGGTCTGCACCACGATTCAGGCTTCTGGATGCATGGTATGGGCCATACCATGACGAAAAGGTGGACGTCCCCCAAGAGGTGGCCGTCCTATTGATCTGCAAGGGAGTGGCTGAGATCTCGGGATGATCCAGAAGTCATACAGGACGTGGCTTCAGGAAAGGTCGGAGACGAAGATCACCAATCTACCTGTTGGATTTCTACAAGAGAGCTCAAAATATATGGCGCAACTGAGATCGGGATATGGTTTGCTCGAGAAGAGCTCCCTCCGGTATAGGCTCGTCACCAAAGAACTCGAATTAATGGAATACATGCTCCGTGACCTGATGGGGATCAGATTCAGGAAGGTCGGCATGCGGCCGCATGGGCGCGTCGAGGACATTTACCCGTTCACGGATGACAGGATTGTGATGGAGAAGCTCTTCGACGCAATCGGCATTCAAGAGCAGATCATGCAACGGGTAGTCCACGGGGAGCCAATCGTCAACATGGAACCAAGCAAACGGGCCCTCACTGCCGTAAGGATATTGAAGGAGACTCCAGCCTTCGTTGGTGTCGATGGGGACGAGAGGGGCCCGTATAAGGTGGAGGACATAGTTTCCATGCCGACGCCAAACGCGCGCATGTTGGTGAGGCAAGGATACGCTGAGGTGATTACGACCCCATGGGAATTCCGGGGCAAGATGGGCTAGCTCGCTACCTCCGATGCGAGGACCAGATTTTTAGCCGCCTCGATCGAAAGTCCCCTCTCGCCCAAAATGGTGTACCTATCCGGCCTGATCGCGTGAGCTGCGACCAAAGCCCTGACAGCCGTGTCAACATCTATGCCGAGCTCCTTGCAATTGGTGGGAGCGCCGACCCTATGCAAGGTGTCTCGGATCAGTTTCCAATCTGCGCCATGCAGATAGGACATCAAGATCGTTCCCACGCCAACCTGCTCACCGTGGAGGGCGGGCCGTTCGGCGATCATGTCCAGCGCGTGGCTGAAAAGGTGCTCAGAGCCGCTACAAGGCCTGCTGCTCCCCGCGATGCTTATGATGGTCCCACAATGTATGAGTGCTTCCACGACAACGCGAACCCCCGCCTCCGTTCCGGTTCTGATGAGGTCCCCGTTCTCCATCACCCTGGAGACGGATGCCTCGGCCAATGAAGCCGCGTATTCGCCATAGTATTCCCCCTTCAGGAGATGCGATAGCTTCCAATCCCTAACGGCCGTATATTTGGCAATGATGTCGCCGCATCCGCTCGCGGTAAGACGATATGGCGCCCCTGCTATGAGCCTCGTGTCGGCCAATATCTCGATGGGCGTTACGGCATAAAACGAGTACCTCCTCTCCGATGATGGGAGGGATACCAGAGGGCTACAGATCCCATCGTGACTGGCGGTGGTCGGGACGCTGAAGAGCTTCGCAGGATCGGGTGGCTTCGATGCCGCGAACTTGGCGGCATCTATGACCCTGCCGCCGCCTATCGCTATCGTGAGTTGGTAGCCCCCCGATCTCAGACTCGAGGTTATGTCGTCGACATCGTCCGGAAGCGAACGCTTCTTAATTCGCATGATCTCGTATTCGACCCCATCCGCTTCCAGCGCAGCCCTGATATCGGGCCCTGCAACCATCAGGGGTGTCTCGCTTGACACGACCAATGCCCGCCTTTCACCTATCGCTCGCACCTCCTTGCCGAGGGCCTTGATCGCATCATGGCCTATGACGACGACACGCGGGAGCTCCATCCTGTGAATCCTAGAAAGCATGCCGTTGTGATCGAGCCACCCGATGTATATAATTTTTGAAGGATCGCCATTCCATGGCTCCCCGCTTTCCCCAGTCGAACTTTATTGGGGCGTCGTCTCACCCCATCGGGATCCGGCAGATCTGACATGGCCCGCACTGGGGCCAAGATCCATTTGCTGACCGATAGAAGCTGAAGCCCGTAATTCACGACGACGAACTCCGAAGGCGGAGTCAAAACATTTATTTCCTACCGGATATGGCCAACCCCCGTATTATCACCGCTGAGACGACGGTCTTCGTTCTGGAGGTATTGAGCATGTCCAACCATACGATGTTCAATTCGCAACTGGACGACAAGGCGTTGTGGGGAACAACGACGGTCGCCCTAGAATGCAAAGATGGGGTAGTGCTGGCGACCGACACACGCGTCGTCGGGGGCTACTTCTTTGTCGCACACAAACATGGCAAGAAGGTCCACAAGATCGATGACCACCTGGCTATGACGATCTCGGGAGGAGTCGCGGACGCCCAGGCCATGGTCGACTTTCTGAGGGTCCAGGCGAGGCTTCACAGGATGAACAGGGGTTACCCGTTGTCAATCCGCTCCTCGGCATCGCTAGTATCGAACGTCCTCATCAACAATAGGATGAGCCCACTCCAAGTCCAACTCATCCTGGCAGGGCTTGACCGCAATGGGCCAGGCGTCTACCAGATCGATCCGTTCGGCGGAGTCACGCGTGAGCACTTCGTCTCAACTGGATCGGGGTCGCCCGTTGCCATCGGCTACCTGGAGTCAGCAACAAAGGGGACGATAACGGTTGAGAAGGCTATTCCGCTGAGCATTCAGGCGATAAATGTAGCGATGAAGAGGAATACTGCGACAGGCAATGACTTCGACGTATCCACCGTAACGAAGAAAGGCTATTTGGAGTTGTCATCTGAAGCAAAGGAGGCCTATCTTGCCTCAACCAGTGACAAGTGACTGAGGCTACATCTTCGCCATCAATCCAGGACGCGAGGTTCGTCCAGAGTAGAAGAGTGGTGTAAATGAGTAAGACTACGAAGGATATGATAAAGGAGATAGTGCTGAGTAAATCCCCTTCGAATGCGGCCATAACTCAGGTAGAGTTCGAAGGGCCAAGGTTGGCACTTTATACGAAGAACCCGAAGTTCCTATTCGAAGGTACGGATTTCACCTCTGAGCTCGCGAGAACCGTTAGGAAGAGGATCGTCCTGAGGACCAGCGCGGCCGCAAGGACGGACAAGAAGATAGCCGAGACGCGCATAAGGGACTTACTGCCAAAGGAATGCGGATTCTCGGCCATCAGTTTCGATCCCGCACTTGGCGAGGTCCTCCTAGAACTTGAGATGCCACTGATACTCGAGGTGGACGATGGTGCATTGTTGAAGAGGATCGTAGAGGAGACAGGTTGGAGGCCGAATATACGCAGGAAACCGCCCATGGAGTCAAAGATACTCGTCCACATATCGCAGCTATTGGATCTGAGGGCCGAGGAGCGGTCGAGGATTTTGAGGGACATAGGTGAGAGGATCTTCAGGACCCCTGTAGAGGACACGGATTCGGTCCTCATGACGCCGCTCGGCGCAGCGTGCCAAGTGGGAAGGTCCTCCCTGCTCATAACTACAAATGAGAGCAAAGTCCTCATCGACTGCGGCATAAACCCGGGCGTCTCAGATCCCAAGTTAAGCTATCCGCGACTGGACTTGGACGTCTTCGACCTGGAGATGCTGGATGCCGTAGTCATCTCCCACGCGCATCTCGACCACTGCGGCTTCTTACCGTTCCTCTATAAACATGGCTACGAGGGGCCCGTCTACTGCTCAGAACCGACCCTGCCCTTAATGACCCTCCTCCTACTCGACATCTTCGAGGTATCAAGCAGAAGCGGGACATCGGTACCGTTTGAGCAGAAGGATGTCCGGGAGACAATACTTCACACGATCCCGCTAAGGTTCGGGGCCGTTACCGACATCTCGCCGGACGTCAAGTTAACGCTTCACAATGCAGGGCACATACTCGGGTCGTCGATCGTCCACCTCCACATAGGGGAAGGGCTGCACAACCTCGTCTACACTGGCGACTACAAGTATTCGAAGACGGCCTTACTGGAGCCCTCCGTCACGATGTTCCCAAGGGTCGAGACCCTCGTCACGGAGAGCACGTACAGCGGCATTGAGGACGTGATGCCCCCGAGGGCTGAGGTGGAGGCGAGGCTCATCGAGGCATGTAACAGGGCCCTCAAGAGGGGCGGGAAGGTGCTCATACCCAGCCTTGCCGTTGGTAGGGCACAGGAGATAATGCTCATCCTGGACTCGTACATGAGGAAGGGAGAGCTGATCGAAGCGCCGATATTTGTGGATGGCATGATTTTAGACGTCACCGCAATACACGCGGCTTATCCGGAATATCTCTCAAAGGAGCTCAGGAATTTGTTGCTCGTCGAATCCATAAACCCGTTCAAGTCCGAATTCATAACCCCGATAAAGAGCTCATCCGCCAGATCCGAAACGATCAGGGGAGGCCCATCGATAGTGATAGCGACCTCGGGCATGTTGGAGGGAGGGCCTGTGCTGGAGTACTTCAAACACATAGCCCCAGATGAGAAGTCGACGATCGTGTTCGTGAACTACCAGATAGAGGGGACGCTTGGGAGGAGGATATTGAATGGCCTCAAGGAGGTATCGATGGTCGGCGACAATGGCAAAGTCGATATCGTTAAGGTCAGGGGGGAGATCGAGAGGGTCGAGGGTTTCTCGGGCCACTCCGATAGAAACCAACTAACCAGCTACATCAGGCGCGTCTTCACCAGGAGGGGGAGATTGGTGATCCTACATGGGGAGAGAACCAAATCGGCGTCACTGGCGGCATATCTCGGCAGGCTCTTCCCCGGAAGGACAGTGCTCCCGCAGACGGGCGAGACGATAAGGTTGGTCTAGGCGGGCTCCTTGGAGTCCCTCTCTCTCCATATCTTGACACCGCTTGGTGCCACGACAACCCTCTCCTCACCCAACCTCGCTATGTCGCCATTGATGCCAGCGACGAACTCGCTAAGCTCGTGAATCGCCTTCTTCGTGTCGTCGAAGCTCTTCCTCGCGAGAGGCGTTATCTTCAGGATCACTATGTTCCCCATCGATACCTCTTCCTTGACCACATCGATATCGCTAAGTTCATGTAATGGGGTTGCCTTGATGTAGATCTGGGGCTCAGGAATCTTGGGAATTACATCTTGACCCGCCTCCTTCATTTGGGTCTGTTGATCGGCCTTATCCTTCTTCTTCCTGCCGAAGAGGGGCACCCTGATCGCCTTAACGAAAGCGGGATGTCATAGAGCATTAAGCTTTGCCCCTTTTGCTGTGCAAACGGAGGGAAGTAACCTTATAAAAAAGCCCAAGTGACCAAAGGTGACGGAAATGTCAACGTCTGAGCCTGTCATGAAGATACTTGAGGAATCACTTGGCCAGAACGTCCTCATTAGGCTACGGGGAGGGGGAGGCATTCGGGGCGTCCTCACCGGCTATGACATCCACCTGAATCTGGTGCTGTCCGATGCCGTGGAGCTTAAGGGCGAGGAGGCCGTTAAACTGGGCCAGATAATCGTCAGGGGCGATAACGTCATACTCGTCTCCCCCCCTCAGCCGGTGCCCAAGGAACAGGGTCCCTGAGGCCCTCGCCTCTCCCCCAGGCGATCGAGCGCTCAGGCCCCTGTTAAGATTTATATAGGCGTTATAGGCGCATTCAACATTCTGTCAGAATTAGTACCCTTAGGTTGGTGTATTGTTTGAGTGTGAAGCCAGAGTTCAATGTATTGAGGCATAGCCTTGTACCGAAGCACGAGAGGTTGAGCCCCGAGGAGAAGGAGCAGCTCCTCCAGAGGTTCGGCATAAAACCATTCCAATTGCCCCAGATCCTCTCCTCTGATCCCTGCGTTAAGGCCATCGGTGCCGTTCCGGGTGAGATCATCCGGATCACCAAGAAGAGCCCCACGGCGGGCATATCGCACTTCTATCGCTACGTCGTGGAGGGTTAGCGATTGTCGTCCCCGATCGAACTGTATCCCGAAGACCTTTGGTCAATATTGGAGATCTTCTTCAGGGAAGTCGGCCTCGCAAGGCAACATCTGGATTCATACGACGAATTCATTGAGAAGGGCCTTCAAAAGATCGTCGACGAAGTGAAGGAGATACCCATAACGCTCCCAGAGGCGCAGTATTCCATACGCCTTGGGAAAGTCACAGTGGGTGCCCCTCGCATAATAGAGTCGAGTGGTGCGCCCCACGAGATCTACCCGCTGGAGGCCAGGCTCAGAAATCTGAGCTATTCATCTCCCATATATCTCGAGATGAGCGAGATAAGGGAGGGAAGGGCCCATCCGCCGGAGAAGGTCCACATTGGCGACATACCCGTCATGCTGAAGTCCAGGACCTGCAACCTGTCTCAATTGGATCAACATGAGTTATCGTCAAAGGGCGAGGATCCGCTCGACCCAGGCGGCTATTTCGTGATAAATGGCTCCGAGAGGGTGATTGTCGGACTCGAGGACCTCGCACCGAATAGGATTATCACGGATGAGAAGGACGTCGGCTCGTACAAACTGTATACCTCGAAGGTCTTCTCCTCGACCGTCGGATACAGGACGAGGGTTGAGGTCAGGCTTAGGGGGAGAAACGAGGCCCTGAGGATCTACTTGCCGGGAGTTGCGACAGAGCTCCCATTCATCGTCGTATTGAAGGCACTGGGGATGGAGTCGGACAGGGAGATCGCTGAGACGGTTTCACCCTATCCGGAAGTCCAAGAGCTCCTCCAGGCGTCCTTCGATGAAGCGACGGGCATCTACGTGCAGGGCGATGCGGTCCTCTACATCGGGAACAGAGCCGCTCACGGACAGGCCGAGCCCGTGAGGAAGAGGAGGGCCGAATCCCTGCTGGACAGGGTCCTCCTACCCCATCTAGATAGGTCACCAGCCGTCAGGAGGAACAAGGCCATCTTCCTCTGCGAGATGGCAAACAGGGTCCTGTCTTTGAAACTCGGGTGGAGGAGCGCCGATGACAAGGACCATTATGGTAACAAGCGTGTACGGTTGGCGGGCCCGCTCCTCGCCGAGCTCTTCAGGACGGCCTTCAGGAAGATGGTCAGCGACATAAGGTATCAGCTCGAGAGGACGACCTTCAGGAGAGGGTATGTCAAGTCGATCGCCGGCATAGTGACTACCGGCATAGTCACGGACAGGATCAGCCACGCGATATCAACCGGCAACTGGGGGAGGAACATAGTCGGCATAACGCAACTCCTCGACAGGACGAATTACCTGTCCATGCTCAGTCACCTGCGCAGGATACAGTCGCCGCTCAGCAGGAGCCAACCCAACTTCGAGGCCAGGGACCTGCACTCAACTCATTGGGGGAGGATAGACCCCAACGAGACCCCTGAGGGGAGCAATTGCGGGTTGGTGAAGAACCTGAGCCTGAGCGCCGTCCTCTCCGTGACGGTCGATTCGATCGAGGAAGTCAAGAAGATGTCCTACACCTTGGGCGTTGTCCCATTCGATCAGTCCTCGCCTGAACTTCGTCGCGAGGGCGCGAAGGTGTTCCTCGATGGGGCTCTCCTCGGCTTCTCCCCCGTCGACGAGGCCCTGGTATCGGAGGTCAGGAGGCTAAGACGTCGGGGAAAGGTTCCCCCGGACGTGAACATAGCCCGATACATGTACTCCTATGGCAAATACATCATCAAGGAGGTTCACATAAACTGCGATGCGGGAAGGGTGAGAAGGCCTCTCATCAGGGTACAGGATGGCGTGCCTACCCTTGGCATGGAGGAGCTGAAGAAACTCCAGTCAGGGGAGCTCTCGTGGATCGATCTCATAAACAACGGCATCATCGAGCTGCTCGACGCCGAGGAAGAGGAAAACACCCTGGTCGCGACCGATTTCACAGGCATAGTGCCTGAGACCACCCACATGGAGATATCGCCGCACGCGATCCTGAGCGTAACGACCTCCCTGATCCCATTTGCGGAACACAACCATTCCCCGAGGAACTCGTACGAGGCTGCAATGGCCAAGCAGGCATTGGGCTACCCGATGTCGAACATCAAGATGAGCGTGAACTCTCGTTCCCACATGACCCACATCCCACAGAAGCCGCTCGTCAAGACGGACGTCCTGAAGGTGATAGGGCTCGACAGCAGGCCCCTTGGGCAGAACTTCGTCGTTGCCCTGCTCTCACACCCCTACAACATGGAGGACGCGATAGTGCTGAACAAGGCGTCCGTTGAGAGGGGCCTGGCCAGGTCCACCACGTATAGGATGTACGAGGCGGAGTCAAGGCTCTATGCCGTTGGCGAATGGGACAAGATAGAGATCCCGGAATCGTCATCAAAGGGATATCGGAGCGAGGAGTTCTACCGGTACCTTGAGAACGACGGGCTGGTCACGCCCGAGACGCCGGTAAATTCCGGCGACGTCCTGATAGGGAGGACAAGCCCGCCGAGGTTCCTGGAGGAATACAAGGAGATCGGGGTGAAGGGGCCGACAAGGAGGGACACCTCCGTCGCCGTAATGGGTTCAGAAGACGGGATCGTCGACTCGGTCCTCGTCACCGAAACCCGTGACATGAACAAGCTCGTGAAGGTCAAGGTCAGGGATACGAGGATACCGGAGGTGGGGGACAAGTTCGCCTCAAGGCACGGCCAGAAGGGCGTCGTGGGCATGCTCATCCAACAGGAGGACCTGCCATTCACGGAGACGGGCCTCGTCCCGGATGCAATACTCAACCCGCACGCCATCCCATCGAGGATGACGGTCGGGCATTTCCTCGAGTCGATTGCGGGGAAGGCGGCCGCTGCCAACGGTAAGCAGCTCTCAGGCACTCCGTTCACCCACACGTCAACGGAGGAGATCAGGAAGATCCTCCTGAACTATGGCTTCATGCCCTCGGGCAATGAGGTGATGTTCAACGGGATAACGGGCGAACCCCTTGAGGTAGAGGTCTTCGTCGGCATCGTATACTACCAGAGGCTGCACCACATGGTGAAGGACAAGATCCATGCGAGGGCGAGGGGGCAGGTCCAGCTCCTCACGCGACAGCCGACAGAGGGAAGGGCGAGGGGCGGAGGCCTGAGATTCGGCGAGATGGAACGCGACTGCCTCGTGGGGCACGGTGCCGCAAGGCTCCTCCAAGATCGTCTGCTTGAGGAATCGGACAGGGCGATCATCTACGTCTGCGAGAACTGCGGTTACATCGCATACTACGACAGCAAACAACGAAGGCATGTCTGCAGGTCGTGCGAGAAATCGGCCGTGATATCGCCAGTTCAGATGTCCTATGCCTTCAAGCTATTGCTACAGGAGCTGATGAGCTTGTGTTTCTCACCGCGGCTGGTCCTGAAGGAGAGGGTGTAGATAGATGAGCCAGGAGACCGATTTCAAATACCTCGACTCGGTGAAGTTCGGAGTCCTCTCCCCAAGCGAGATACGCAAGATGTCGGTCGTAGACATCGTCTCTGAGGAAACCTACGACGAAGATGGCCTGCCGATAAGCGCAGGCGTCATGGACCTGAGGCTCGGCACCATCGAGCCCAGGCAAAGGTGCAGGACGTGCGGCAACACGGCCCAGAACTGCCCCGGCCATTATGGCCACATAGAGCTGCCAGTTCCGGTCATCCACGTGGGTTTCTCCAAGACCATTCACCAACTACTCTCCGCGACCTGCAGGAGTTGTGGCAGGATACTCCTCTCGGAGCAGAAGATAGCCGAGTATAAGAAGGCGATGGCCGACTCCCTCGAGAGCCTCGGCGAAGTTCCGAAGCGCTTCTCGATGCAGATCCTCAGGGACGCGAAGAAGATGTCGAGGTGCCCGCACTGCGGCGCGGACCAGTACATCATCCAATTCACCCACCCCTCAAGTTATAACGAAGCTTCTCCTGAGGGCGTCACGACCAAGCTGACCCCTGGCATGATAAGGGAGAGGCTGGAGAGGATATCGGACGAAGATTGCATACTGTTGGGGCTGGACTACAAGGTCGCCCGTCCGGAATGGATGGTCCTCCAGGTCGTCCCGGTCCCACCGGTCTTCGTCCGCCCATCCATCACACTTGAGAGCGGAGAGCGATCAGAGGACGATCTGACGCACAAGCTCGTCGACATCGTCAGGACCGCGAGAAGGGTCAAGGAATATCTCGAGAGCGGAGCCTCGCCGCTCATAGTGCAGGACCACGCAGACCTCCTACAATACCACGTCACGACCTACATCGATAACGAGGCGAGCGGCGTCCCGCCCTCGAAACACAGGACCGGGAAGACCTTGAAGACCCTGTCGCAGAGGCTCAAGGGGAAGGAGGGGAGGTTCAGGAGCAACCTCTCAGGCAAGAGGGTGGACTTCTCGTCCCGAACGGTGATCTCGCCAGACCCGAACATAAGCGTGGACGAGGTCGGGATACCGATCGAGGTTGCCACGAAACTGACGATCCCGGAGAGGGTCACGGAGTGGAACAAGGATTGGCTGAGGGAGCTCGTGAAGAACGGTCCCGCGAAGCACCCGGGTGCCGTCTACCTGATCAGACCGGACGGGGCTAGGATTAGGCTGGACTACGTCACTGACCGGGAGAAGCTCTCCGAAGGCCTCGACATAGGCTACGTAGTGGAGCGACACCTGACGGACGGGGACATAGTGATCTTCAACAGGCAACCTTCGCTCCACAGGATCTCGATACTCGGCCACAGGGTCAAGGTGCTCCCGTACAGGACGTTCAGGATAAATCCGAGCTTCTGCCCCCCATATAACGCGGACTTCGATGGCGACGAGATGAACCTCCACGTGCCGCAGAGCACGGAGGCCTCGACAGAGGCGATGATATTGCTGGAGGTTCGGAACCACTTCCTATCGCCGAGGTACGGCGGTCCGATCATAGGGGCGATCAGGGACTTCATAACGGGAGCTTATCTGCTGACGAGGAGGGAGACGCTCCTGGACAAGTCGGCGTTGTGCGCGATCCTATATGCGGCTGGATACCGCGGTGAGCTTCCGAAACCGAAGGTGCAGGAGCCGACGCAACGCTGGTCCGGAAAGCAAGCGTTCAGCATGCTCCTGCCCAAGGAGTTCAGTTTCATCACGCGAGCGAGCATATGTCACAAATGCGACAAGTGCAAGGATGAGGATTGCCAATACGACGCATACGTCGTCATCAAGAAAGGGAAGCTCGTCTCAGGCGTAATAGACCAGGCCTCTATAGGGGCGGAGAAATCCGAGACGCTCCTCCATAGGGTGATAAGGGACTATGGCTCGAAGACCGGGCAGGAGTTCCTCATCTCCGTAGTCAGGATGATCAGCGCCTTCATCCAGATGCGCGGATTCACCTACTCCTATGAGGATCTCCTGCTGCCCGATGATAAAAGGGAGAAGATCGACGAGACCATTCGCTCGGCCAACGACAAGGTCTCAAAGATCATCCAAGATTACAGGTCAGGGGCGCTCGAGAGGATCAGGGGGCTATCGCCTGAGGAGAGCCTAGAGGCGTTCATAATGGACGCCCTCTCGGAGGTCAGGACGAAGGCCGGCAACATAGCCTCCAGAAGCCTCGGACTAGAGAACAGCGGCGTCGTAATGACCCGCACTGGGGCGAGGGGTTCGGAGCTGAACATAGGCCACATGATCGCATGCTTGGGGCAGCAACACGTGAGAGGGCAGAGGATCAATAGGGGATACTTCGAGAGGGCCTTGCCGCACTTCAAGCCCGGCGACATCGGTCCGCTCGCAAGGGGATTCATACCATCCAATTTCCTAACTGGACTGAAGCCAACGGAGTTCTTCTACCACGCGATGGGTGGGAGGGAGGGGTTGGTCGACACCGCCGTCAGGACGCAACAGAGCGGCTACCTTCAGAGGAGGCTCATCAACGCGCTCGAATCCTTCAGGGTGGAGTACGACAACACCGTGAGGGATCCGCAGGGCAACATCGTGGAGTTCAGATATGGGGACGATGGGGTGGATCCGGCCAAGAGCGATCACGGCAAAGGGGTGAACGTCGACAGGCTGGTTGAGCGCCTCAAACTCACAATGGAGCCCGGGACGCCAGCGCCAAAGGAGACCATCAAGCTCAAGCTGAGGTCCAAGAGCAGGTCGCTGCCGAGCAAGCTCCTCGCGGAGACGGAGAAGACCTTGGAGAAATACAAGGTGCCGACCAAAAATCTCGACTCGGTCATCAAGGACGTCGTCAGGGAATTCAAGAAATCGGCCGTCGAGCCGGGAGAGGCGGTGGGCGTGGTCGCGGCCCAATCCATAGGCGAGCCAGGGACGCAGATGACGCTCAGGACATTTCACTACGCCGGGGTGAAGGAGGCGGACGTGACCCTTGGCCTGCCCAGGCTGATTGAGATACTGGATGCCAGGAAGACGGCCAAGACGCCGATGATGACGGTCTACCTTGACAGGAAGCATTCCTCCTCCAGGCAGGCGGCAACGGCGCTTGCCAAGAGGCTCGTCTACACGACGATCGCCGACGTTGCCTCGGTCTCCGCCGACCTCACCTCGGACTCCGTGACGGTTACTCCAAACGAGGCGCACCTGAAGGAGCGGGACACGAAGGTCGAGGCGATCATGAAGACGATCGAGACATCTGGATACAAGTACGAAGTCGTGAACAAGAATTTGATAAGGATAGCGCGAAAGCCGACGACACAAGATAGCGCCAAGATCTCAAGCGAGCTGATGAAGGTGGCGCAGAAGATCGGCAAGACGCCCATATCGGGGCTCCTGGGCGTGAACAGGGTAACGGTGAGTCAGCGGGCGAACGAATGGGTCATCTTCACGGACGGATCCAACTTCTCAGAGGTCCTTACGATTCAGGGCGTAGATCCCACGAGGACGACCACCAATAACGTGCACGAGATCGCCGAGGTGCTCGGCATAGAGGCCGCGAGGGCGGCGGTCATAAACGAGATAGTCAACATCCTCACGGATCAGGGCCTCGACGTCGACATCAGGCACATAATGTTGGTGGCATCGGCGATGACCCACACGGGCTACGTGAGGCAGATAGGCCGGCACGGCATAAGCGGGGAGAAGGCCAGCATCCTCGCCAGGGCCGCCTTCGAACGGACGATACCGATCCTGATATCGGGCGCCCTCGGTGGCGAGGTTGACAGGCTGCAGGGGATGACCGAAAGGGTCCTCGTCGGCGAGGAAGTGCCCATAGGTACAGGACTGGTTGAGCTGTACATGAACTTCGCGCAGAATGCCCCAGCCGAAAAATCCGAAGAGGATTGACGATCATGAGCGCCGCACTCGAGACTCAGATAATACGCGCGGTGAAGACCGGAACGGTCCTGATGGGCAGCAACAGCGTCCTCTCGGCCATCGCGAACGGCAGGGTCAGGGCCGTAGTAGTGGCGTCGAACTACCAGGGCAAGGGGCTAGAGAGATTGAAGGAGCTCTGCACCTTCAGCGAGACGCTGCTCTTGGTCTACCCAAAGAGCAGCCTACAGCTCGGGAGGATAAGCGGCCGAGGGCATCCCGTTGCAGTTCTTGGCATAAGGACGCCGGGAGAGTCGCAGATACTTGAGGGAGTGGAGCCCAGCAGGGAGCCGAGCAGGAGGAGGAGGGCGCCATCGGCCGAAAGGCGAACCTAGGGCCCGACCGACCTAACACTCCCAATGCACAATAAGTCCTTCTCGAGCTCGAGCACGCGATTGGGCGAGAGGTATCGCCCAACCAACCGCTCGACCCTCTGGGGGGACCAACCCCCCTTCAGGACCGTCAAGGCCATGAGCCCATGACACGCCCTCCACATCTCGCCCAACGCCTTCGACGGATCCGCCAAGTTCTGGAGCACGGTGAATGAGACGATCTTATCGAATGCCCGCTGCCTGAATGGGAGGCTCTCGGCATCGCAGACCAAGAGCTCCGAGCCACCATGCCTGCCCCTCTCAACCATCTCCCTGGAGATATCGATCCCGACGACCCTCCCCGCCTCCTCGCCAATGCGTTTCGTGATCAGGCCGGTACCACAACCGACGTCCAGCACTACGTCATCCCCCTCGAACCTCATCAATTTGAGGACTTCGCCCAGCTTAGCAGACTGCTCCTCGCCATACAGCTCATCGTAGCCTGTAGAGATCGTTGAGTAGTATTCCTTCACGGCCCTCTTCGAACGCATCTTCGTCGTCTGTCCCGGGATTGCCCACTGTCCAATAACCCTCTGGGGTGTTCGTGTATATAAATCACAATGGTCCGGAGTCCATCCTTCATCGAAAGGACGAAACCGACGGGGATTATGGGAGCGTTACCGACGTGTAGTAGTCCTTTCCAGCGGTCGTGTGCAGGTTTATAGTTGCGGTTACGCCACTGGTGAGCATGCTGTCCCAAGGTTCGCCATTTACTGTGATCAAGTCTATGCTGGTGGCCGTCGCACCGGTGTTCACGTAGGTTATGGTTATCTTATACTGAGTTCCAGTCCTCACGGCATAGGAGCCTTTGGCCTCGATCTTCTCGAAGCGAGTGAAGATGGTCACGAGCCCGCCCATCCAATACGCTACTGCGATGGCGACGGCGATAGTTATAGCGACGATTATGACCGTCGATATTACAGCACTGATCGCCCTCTTGTCATTCGATATATTTGCCATATAATCACCCCTTGCCATTATCGTTGCGAACTCGTGCGTGAATTATTCATAATAAAAATAAAAAATCCATATTTACAATGCAGATAAATCTTCTAGATTAATGTGGGTAAGAATTACTCATGATGGACCAAACATTTTCAGGATGCTACAAGATGTGCACGTTGTCGACCCGGAAATAGCGCTTCGCCAGCGACCTCGTCCTCTGTGCAACCCTCCCACCCTTGCCGATCGCCTTACCTTTGTCAGCAGCCGAGACTGTGACCGAGGCCGTCTTCCTCCCGTCCGCATGCTCGATCATCTTAACCTCGAGCACCCTGGCCGGCAGGAGGCTGTTCCTGATGAACTGGGATGGGTCATTCGAATATTCAACTGTCACAACTGGCCTTTTGATCATCTGCTCGAGCTTCCGAATGGCGGAGGACCTTAACTTGTTCCCCTCCCCAGGCGACACGATGAAGATCGTCTCATCCTCATCGTCGATTATACAATCGAGAGCAGCAGCCTGGGTGAATCCCTCGAAAAGTGAGATGTATTTCATCACCTCACCTGTCAATCTAACCTTTATTCCCTCATTGGCTGCATTGTTTTTCCTCAAGACCTCAATCCACTATGGGCTAAGTGCTCACAACAGGTTTCTTCACGTAGATAAATATCTTTTGGGTAGCGAAATAGGGGAGCGTCGATAAATACACGGAACATGGGATCTCAACACGATCGCCTTACATTGCGGAATGGATCAGGTCAACTTGTCATCGACCGCAAATCACCTGCACGATATGGGCCTTGGGACAACGGGCTCCCAAACGGAGGCAATCGATAAATAAGCCCCTTGGGGCAGCCTGTGTCCACTTCGAGGTGTTGGTAGTGGGAAGCGGCGCCGGTGGCCTGTTCGCGGGCCGAAACCTGGTCAAGAAAAGGCAACGGCTAAGGTGGGGTGACAGGTACTATAAACGCCGCATGTTGAGGCTGAAATTGCTGGCAGACCCCCTCGAAGGGGCCCCATTGGGAAGAGGCCTGGTACTCGAGAAGAAGGGGATCGAGAGCAAGCAGCCCAATTCGGCCGTTAGGAAGTGCGTGAGAGTTCAGCTCATCAAGAATGGCCTAGAGGTAACGGCCTTCGTCCCACAGGACGGCGGCCTCAACTTCATAGAGGAGAGGGACGAGGTGCTGGTGGACGGAATAGGGGGCTCGAGGGGGAGGAGCATGGGTGACCTGCCCGGCGTCAGGTACAAGGTCATAGCGGTGAATGGCGTCTCCCTCGATGCATTGATCAAGGGGAAGAAGCAGAAGGCCGTGAGGTAGTCTCAGCCGGTGTGCCACTTGCCAGAACCTTCGAGGGGCTTGATCTTCGGTAAATGGGATCCCTCTTCGGTGACGATCTCAGATCCCGGGCTCAAGAACGCCATAATGCTGAAACAGATGTTCTTCCCCCATACATCTGGCAGGCATGAGAGGGAGAGGTTCAAGAAGATGGACGTGGACCTAGTTGAGCGAATTGCAAATAGGCTAATGCGGACGAAGAGATACACGGGCAAGAAGGCCGGCAGCCTGAAGATAATGGCAAACGTCTTGGAGATCATCAGCCTGAGGTCAGGGGAGAATCCGCTTCAGGTGCTCGTCCGCGCAGTCGAGAACACCGCTCCGCGGGAGGACACAACAAGGGTCAGCTATGGAGGCATAGTGTATTTCCACGCCGTAGACATGGCGCCCTCGCGCCGAATCGATCAAGCCCTCAAAAACCTGACCGAAGGGGCGAGGGCAGCGAGTTTCCACAAATCCAAGACCATCGACGAATGCCTTGCCGATGAGATAATTTCAGCCGCAAACAACGATGCCAAGAGTTACGCCATCGCGAGAAGGGCCGAACAAGAAAGACATGCAATGGCCTCGCGGTAATGAGTGCCCGTCCCCTGCGCCAGGTAATGCAGTCGCAACAGCCCCTTACCCAACCTATCAGATGAGGAAGAGAATGAGTGCCGCCAACACTGTGATCGCGCCGCTCGCGAGGAAGGGGAAGCTGATGTCGAGCGTGGCCAACAATCCAGCCATGAAGGGAGCGGCTATCCCGCCGATCGAGCTTATGCTGCCAACTTTACTGGAGTCAGCCCCCCTCCTCCCCTCTCTACAGTGGCTCAGGATGAGCGCGCTCTGGGCCGGAGACCAGAAGGCCGCAGCCAATAGATCGTGCGTCACGAAGACGACCGTTGCGGGTAGAAGGCTTGGGACGAATGCGGCGATGGCTATGGAGACGCCTTGGTAGGTCATCAGGGCGATCACTATGCTCTTCGAGCTGTACCTCCTGAGGAATGCGAGGACCTTGTCCGCGAAGATCAGGGGAACGGCATAGCACAGGCGATGGATGGTCAGGATCAGCGATACCGTCTCCTTGTCCGCCCCGAACTTCTTGACGAAGAAGAGGGGGGTCATGAAGCCATGGCTGCAACCGAATCCCACAGCCATGACCAAGCCCGAGGCCGCGAATATCTTCAGCTCCCTCGGCAGGTAGACGTTTGGGTCGCGCACTCGGCCCTCAGCTTCGACGACGGTTCGCCTCTCCCTGAAACCAAATAGGAAGATGAGCAGGGCCGCGAACAGGATCGCGGATGACAGCATGAAGGCCGAACTGAACGACGTAGTTGCCAAAATCAGGCCTGCGCCTAGAAGCCCCAAGGCCTGGGCGAAGTATTCGGTGCCATTGACCCTCGAATAGGCCGAGACGAAGGCCTTCCTGGTGAGCTCGAAGAGCAGGACGTTGTGGACGGTGGCCCTGATCGAAGTGGCCCCGGAATGCCCAATCGAGAGCAATACGCTCTCCCATAACCTCCTGAAGAACGGCACGAGGAAATTCACAATGCCACAAAGGGCCAAGCCAACAGCGTAGAATATCTTCCTGCCGGCGACATCCGACTTGGACCCGATGACGACGTTGAATAGCATGATCACAGCTGCGGTTATGCCGAAGAGGATCCCCATGTCACTGAACGAGATGCCTATCCAATCCAAGTAAAGCGGGAAGAGCACCTCATATGCGCCCGATGCGTAGCCGAAGAGCCAGGACACGAGCATCAGGAGGCGCATGTCTCGATTCAAGGGGGGCGTTAATGCCAGAAGTTCCCTATTAAAAGGGTGCCTTCGATTTGGTGTCAACTGCCGAGAAAGGGCTCTCTCGTACCCACCGTCACAAAGGCCTCGACGTTCCTGCCAACCGAACCCAAGCAACGAAGACTGACCGCGTCACCGCAGTTTGACCATGTATTGCCTGCCCCTCTTCTCCTTCTCGATCACGTTGTTGGCCTCAAGGCCATTGAGGATGGCCGTCGTCTTCGATTTGGAGAATACCCGCGTCCGTCCTGTGTCCTCCTGGAGCATCTGACCACTGGCGGATTTCAAAAGGGCTAAGACGTTTTCCCCCGACCGCGCCTAACTTACTACAACAGGCAAAACGCGATGGCGTTGGGAGATATGATGCTTTTTGATTGGGTTAGGGAACACAAGGAGCGAAGGAGCAAGGTGTCGTATTTCTCCGAACATACCCCGGCCTCCCATCGATGAACTAGATAGACGATATGATGGGAACCGATGTGCAAGTAATACTTAAATGGTAAATCGATGCCGAAAAACGCGGGGCCCGTAACTCAGACGAATCAGTCCATGCGAGACGACTGAAATCGGAGGAGTCAGGTAGAGTGGCAGGCTCTTAACCAGCTTTGTACGAGAAGTACGCTGGTGGCGCCACCTGTAAGTCAAGGGTTCGGCGACGTTCGTGACGAACGCGCGCCCAAAAATCCCTCCGGGCCCGCTTCTTTCCTAAAACCATCTCCGCTCGTCAGTCAGAAGAATTTGGATTTAGTGCCGCTTATCTACTCCCTTATATCTAGTCAATCGATGTCCAAATGCCACTCGACAGAGGGGATGGAGGTTTGGAAAGGGGAGCAAACGATGCCGTATCCGCGTTGTTGAAGACCCCTGCCGTCATCCCCCTGATCTCGCTCGAGGACTTCAGGAGCCAAGTACAATGGTACCTGCCATTGAGGGGCATCCTGATCCCCTTCTACGAGATCTGGGGTAATGGCGCGATATTCTACCGGCGACGGGGGGGCATACACAAGATCCTCAGATTCGACGGCCCCGTCGGCCTCTCGAGCATAGGCCCCGACGACTACGTGATGAGCGAGGCGTACTTCGTCGACTTCCTCAGGTTCGCGCAGGAATGCGGCTTCGACTTCGTGGTCGCCTGGGATGTCCCGACCTATGTGGACATGCCGACCGGCGACTCCTGGAGGAACACCGTCTACGGCGTCGAGCAGCTGCGGAGGGCGATCAAAGCCGGCATCCCCGCGATAGGGCTCCTGAACGGCTCCAACGCCGATCAGTACGACAGATGTGCCGAACTCCTGGTGAAGATGGGCGTCGAGGGCGCCGCCGTCCACGTCTCCGACTACCTGAGATACAGGAGGGACCGTCTTCTCATGGATCTGATGTGGGACGCCCTGAAGATCGCCACCTCGAAGTTCCGCAGGACGCTGATCATAGGTGCGACCGACCCGTACCTGATCAGGTACCCTCTCAGGGAGGCCTGTCCTAACGCATCTGTCTCAGGCCTCAGCTGGTTCATCGACGCGAAGCGCGGCCTTGTCTACAGTGCGCAGGGGAAGGCCAATGCCTTCGAGAAGGACATCCTCTGCACCTGTCCGTCCTGCAGCATGGGGCTGGGTGGGGGTCTCACGAGGTCTACGCTCGAAAGGGCGATCCACAACCTCTCAGTGGTCCAGGGCGCGGTGGAGGGCAGGGGGTTCCCGCAGGTCGAGTCGGTCGACGTCGTCCACCGCAGGAAGAAGCTCGCGATCGTGAGCGACCTCCACATCGGCACGGAGGGGAGCCTGGTATCGATCTTCTGCGATGTCATGCGCAAAGAGAAACCTGAGGCGCTCGTATTCTTGGGCGACACCTTCGACATGGCGGCTGCCGATTTCAAGCTCCTGGAGGAACAATCGCGGGCCTTCTTCAACCTGATGCACCGATTATCGTGCGAGGTATACCCCGTTTACGGCGGCGTCGACCGGTCGCTGCCGGCGCTGGCCGAACAGCTCAGGCGCATCACCTATGAATACGAGATCAACCCGAACGTGCACTTCTTCAAATACCTCATGTGGGATTTCGAATACCAACACCTGTACCACATCTACCAGTTCTATGCGGTGGCGAGGGATGGCCTCACCATCCTTGCGGCGAGGGGGAGGAGGCTATACGCCGCGTACGGCCCGTCGCTGAACTTCGGGATGCCCTCCCCCGAGAGGGTGGGCGAGATCCTGAAGGAGAAGGGGTGCGGCTGCCTCGTGCTCGGGGGCTACCACAGGAAGGCGATCGGCGGTCGCCGTTTCTTCTCGCTGGGCTCGTGGCAGGCCCCGGAAGGGGAGGGTGGGGGATCTGGGCGCGACCTGAGGGGTGCGCTCTTCCTCGACGAGAAGGGCCTCAACTACAGGGAGTTCGGGCGATGAGGCACACGCCGCTGTAGCTGACGATGTCGGTCGATCCTCTTGGGCAAGAGCAGGATAAGGCACAAGTCAGGGCCAATCGCCAAGGTCGATGACTTCTTCCATTGGCATGACGAGTCATCGTTGGCCGCCCTCGATGTCGACGGGGACTCCCTTCGAAAGATACTTCGTCCGCTCGCGTACGGCCCCCTCTCGCCTGAGATCTCCATTAAAAGGAGGAGGAAGTTCCAGAGGATAATGGGGAAGAAATCCGAGACCATCCCCGTCAGGGTCGCCACGCTTCTTGAGGCCTGTGAGCTACTTGACATGCAGCCCAATTTGTTGGAGAAGACGAAGCTCTTCAGGGGGCGTTACCCTGTCCCGCTGGCCAAGCCCGAGATCTACAAACTGATGACGCACGTGATCAACGAGGGGAGCGTGAAGGGCGGGAAAAATCCAAGAGGGGTTTACTGCAACCTGGACCTCTCATTGCACGAGAGGGTCTCGAAGCTCATAACCTCTCTCGGCAGCCACGGGAACCGGAGGATCGGAAAGGACAACGTCCCCGAGACCTACGTGAGCGTGCCGATCGCGAGGCTGATGATCAAG
>Ga0315312_1000270_pt1 | contig 73375 bp, 70 predicted proteins | sample TDP7_MG_FD_203629 | JGI IMG/M metagenome (GOLD analysis project Ga0315312, IMG submission 203629) | Freshwater sediment microbial communities from Lake Towuti, South Sulawesi, Indonesia - TDP7 | ecosystem: Environmental > Aquatic > Freshwater > Lake > Sediment | place: Indonesia: South Sulawesi... | reverse complement strand
CCGATGAGGTCCGCACTGCCTATGATCCCTTCAAGCCTTGTCGGCGTTCCAAACGTAAAATCTGCATACGCGGGCGGCGTATCGAGACTTGAGAAAAGACAAAATCCAAATAGTGACGCTAAGAACGCGGGAATCTTGAACGATTTCATGTTACACCTCCCTTTCTTTACTGAGAATATAGGTAAATAGTTACAGAGAATTGCCGATAGAAGAATTGCTTGCCGTCTCATACTTGCTCCTCCTTCAGCCTTCTGTGTTTCTTGTCGCAAACTGTGGTCTTTCGGCGGCGAGGTCTCCCACCAAAGCCACCATCCTCACACATTCATCTATCAAGATTTTACTCTACGGGGGGGGTGCCTGTCAATTGTGGAAACTGATATTTTTTGTGTATTTTTGCATGACCACCCCTTCTTTTCGAAGGAAAAATGATGGTATCGAAATTTTTTTGAAATTAAGGTTGCAGGGCGCAATACGTGGTGCACGGTGCATCATGCGTAATGCGTATGTTGAAGTGAGATGGCTCTTTTGAATCTCCCCCCTATCGTCGGCGAAGTTTCGAATTTGGGTGATTTGGATTTGTTTAGAATTTCGATATTAGTATTTAGAATTTAAGTCCGTATAAGGGAATAGCTCATAATGAGCATAGTTCCAGGTTAGTTGCGCTATAGTATTAGTTGCCGGAGTAGATATACCAGCGCTTTCCTTTCTGTGTGTTCAGAGCTTTGAGTCTCAGAGTCAGGTTGTGGCTTGCGTGTTCTTTGAAGTACTCCTCCACCGCGTATGGAACTTCAGCCTCCTCAATTGGCTCATTCCGGCGCTCTGTCAATATTCTTGCCTTGCCAAAGACATACTTTGCGTCGCCATCTTTTGCGCATATTTGCGGCCAATTATAGGAAGCCGAACCGGGCCATAAGATGTGCATTTCGGAGTAGTCTTTTCTGTAGCGTGCATTCCAAAATGCTTCGGCCACGTCCTCAGGTGACTCCGGCCACTTGTCCCGTTGAGCGATCGTCTTAGCAGCTTTCTTGAATTCGGCTTCAAATGAATTGTCCTTTTTGCAGCCGGCAATTATCACCGCCAGCACCACAACACAAACCAGAATAAGTCGCTTTGTCACGATTCTTCTCCATTGATTATATGGTTCTGTATAAGACGTCCGCGTGCAGTCTAACATACCGGCAGAAAAACACAAGAAAAACGAGATAAGCTGATACTATAGCTGATTTAGTTTTTTTACGCTGCAACTTGCCCAATTATAGTTATAATTTGCCCATCATTCACTTGATCTGACGAACTCCGGGACTGCCAACAGCCGTATTTTGACTCGGATATTTCTCATGTCGGCCAGGGCTGTGCCCCAGCGATTGGTCAATTCCCTGATACTTTGCTGCAAATCAGCTTGCCCTTGAGTGAACATCCTAAGTTGTTTTTGTAGCTCATCTCGGGCGTTGGTAACTGCGTCCAGACGGTCTTTTAGTTGATCAGCAGACTGAGTGAGTGTGCTTACCGTCTGCTGCAGCTCCTGCCGTGATTGAGTAAGTCCTGACAGATTCTGCTCCAGTTGAGCATTTGATTTGGTAAGGCCCTGGACCTCTTCCTGCAACCGGTCACGTTCCTGAGCGATCGCATTAAAGCGCTGTTGGAGATCATCTTTTGATTGTAGAAGATTATCGATGCGACTTCTGAACTGGTCTACAGAATTTGTGAGTTCTTTGACCTGTTGCTGTAGGTCGTCACGCTGCTGGGTAACAGAAATAATTTGCGACTCGGCTACTCTAAGAGAGTCTGACAGTTTCGTCATTTCAGCCTTTTGGCCGTCTCTTTCAGCGCTGGTTTTCTGTAAGGTAGCCTCCAACTCTTGCACCTTCTTTTCAAGTGCAGCTTTTGCCTTTGCACTGCGGCCACAAGTCGTAAGAACGACTGAGCAGCTCAGAGCAATCAAGAATATAATAATCACCTTCCACTTCATCATCTTTAGCCTCCTTCCTGTTGCACTCCTTTGCAGCTAAGGCTTGATTTGAATCCGCATCTGTCTCCGCCCTTGCCTTATTGAAGGGTGTTATAAAAACATTATACCATATCTGCGGTCTGTAAATCTACTGTGAAAACTACGTAATTTGGGCTTTTTATCCACATTTTTTGTGCAAGAAACAGGGGTGGGCATTCTTTTTGGAATCAGGATTGCGGGCGCAGAAATTTGGTCGCCTGGCGCGCGAGGCCCGGCTGACTAGCCAAACGCCGCTTCTGACTGTCGCGGCTCTACATTGCACTTTTGACTTTATAATTTGTGCCGATTGCAGTTAGAATCTAAAGAAACCCCGCCATAGTGATGGCGAGGTTAACCGGTTAGCCCCGCAATGTTATTGCGGGGTCTTGCTTTGCGATTGGTGTAAGGATGCCATAATGCGTTGGTTTCGGTTCGCAGTTGTTATTGTGATCGCCACCGTGCTGCAAAAGAGTCTTGTGGACATAATCGCCGTCACCACTGCTGACATCAAGCCTGATCTGCTGTTAATCCTTTTGGTCTTTTTTGCCATTCGCTGCGGGCCTATCGAGGCGGTTATTACCTCCTTTTCTACCGGCTTCGCCGCCGATATAATCGGTCCTACGATGGGGCCGCAAATAATCAGCTTCGGTGTTTTCGGCACATTGCTGACCGATCTGCACCGGATCATCGCGCTTAAAAAAAAGTCTTATCAGGCTCTCGGCATATTTGTGACGGGATTTCTGACGCAACTTACGGCGCTGTTGCTGACGGTTCTGGCGGCTGAGCAGGTCGCATCCAATACGTACAGCAAATTATTTTGGACGCCACTGTACTCAGCGATCTTAGGGCCGTTCTTGTTCCTGCCAATGAATTGGCTGATGCGTATAAAAAGGCCACGAGGGCGAACCCCGCCATGGTGATGGCGGGGTTAACCGGTTAGCCCTGCCACTTGTGGCAGGGTTAAACCATACACGGTTTATATTTAGCCCCGCAATTGGGTTCCCGCGAAGCGGGGGCCCGTTGCGGGGTTTTGAACCAGTATGTACGACAAACGAGTTAAAATTTTTGTCATTGTCAGCGGCTTGCTGCTGCTGGTCTGCGTGCTGCGTCTGGTACAAATGCAGCTATTGCCTGATTCATCACTTCAGGACGCCATTGCGCAGCTAAGGCAAGGTCCATCTCGCCAGCTAAAAACCCTCCGAGGCAGAATCCTGGACCGAAAGGGCCGAGAGGACCGAGTATTAGCCGCAGATGAGCCGCGATTCCAACTGTGCATAGACTATAAGCTGAGCTGTTTTCTGGATGAGCGCATCGCAAAAGCCAGACTGTTAAGAGCCGCCAAACAGAACAACCCCGACAAAGCACTACCCAAAGTCCAGAAGCAGTTACAGACCGGCCTTGAGAATTTGCAGCGTGTAATCGAGAAATGCACACATCTGGGCTTTACCGAAACCGATATCAAGAAAAGAATCCAGCAGATAAATGATAGAATATGGTATCTGCGAGAGTATCTTGCGTGGAAAAGAGACTACGCGGATATAAATTTTGAGCAAGCTGCTGCCGATCCGAACGAGCGTCTTCTGGCCGCAGCGAGGGTGGATATTGCTGAGATGCATAGAAGCTGGCCTTTATTTGAGCTAAAGACTGATGACGATGTCTTTGCGGCTCAAGTAGAGTTTATGGACACCGACGCGATACACATTCAGCCTGGCGGACACAGGGTTTATCCGTATGGCTCAGTCGCTGCCCAGACGATCGGCTGGGTAGGCCCAGCCACAGGAGACTACAGGAAACTCTTTGAGAACGACCGATTGGCTAACTATCTGGAGGATGAAGTTTGTGGAAAAAGTCCCGGCGTCGAGTACGTTTGTGAAGCTATCCTTCGCGGCAGACGAGGTGAACTGGTTTCCGATATAGACCAGCAGTTAGTAAGTCGAACCGACCCGCAGTTTGGCCAGGATGTCACCCTCACGCTGGACATCAAGCTTCAGCAAAGAATAGAAAAATATCTGGCAAATTACCCGCACGACCCAAATTGTGGGCCTGGAATCGCAGCAGTCGTTATCGAGGTAGCCAGCGGTGACATCCTGGCGCTAGTTTCCATGCCGGGCTTTGATCTGAACCGGGCAAGATACGACTATGACGTTCTTATTGGTGACTCCAATGAGCCGCTGATAAATCGGGCGATATGTGCGCAGTATCCGCCGGGCTCAGTTATAAAGCCGGTAATTCTTATCGCTGCTTTAGAGTCGGGCAAAATTACGCCTGATGAAATTATCCCCTGCCCGGCCCAAAAGGCTCCGGTCGGCTGGCCCAGTTGCTGGATTTACAATAGATACCACGTCGGCCACAGTGATAACTGGGCCAACAGTGCCCGCAACGCCATAAAAGGCAGTTGTAACATTTATTTTTCTCAGGTTGCCGACAGAACCGAGCCGGCCGTCTTGCAGCAGTGGCTCTACAAGTTTGGCTACGGTCGGACAATTCCGACTTTCCAGATTCACAACCCCGGCGCGCCGGGGGTTCGCGGTCTGAGGCAGGCAGCCGGACAAATCTCGTCGCCCGTCGCTCGTGACCCGTCGCCTGAATCACCGGGTACTGGTCACGCCACAACGGGCTTGCCGCCGCTCGCTGAGACTGAAAGAAGGCTTTTCGGCATAGGCCAGGGCAATGTGCGAGTGACGCCTCTGCAGGTAGCAAATGCGATGGCAGCTATCGCCAGAGGAGGCGTCTTTAACCAGCCCAAGCTATTTCGGGAAATGTCGGATTTGCAGTGCCCTGCCGCGAACCTGCAACCCGAACCTCTCGGCATCTCGCCGCAGACTCTGGAGGTAGTGCAGGATGGCATGTATGCGGTGGTTAATGAATCCGGCGGAACAGCTTACAAAGAATTTGCCCATAGCGGCCTGCCCGAGCAGGGCGTACAAGTTTATGGCAAGACCGGCTCAACAGAAGCCCCGGATGTCGCCTGGTTTGCGGGCTTTGCCAAAGATAGTAGCAGTAGAAGCATTGCCATTGCGGTTGTTGTGGAGGGCGGCCAGCATGGCTCAAGCGACGCGGCACCGTTAGCTCGCGACATCATCCAGTTCTGCATCGAGGAGGACTATATCGGTAATTCGCAGCGCTGAGTTTAGGTTAGCCCACCGTTTCACGGGGGGTTATAAGTTCCTTCTCTCATAAAGACCTTATGCACGTTTACCGCCACTCCCTTTTCTTGCGCGGCTATTTCTTTGGATGTCAGCATCGCCTGGCCGATGGCGACCAGCTCATCCTTCAATGTCATCACCGCTACCAGATCCGCTGCCTGAATGTCACTATGTAATTTTGATATGCCGGGCAAAAATAAATTGCAGCCGTGACAAACTGGCTCAACAGCTAAATCATCAATCCATATCTTTGGAAGATGCCGGACCGCGTTTTCTATCGGTTGAATGACCTGTCTTATAAGCTGCTCGTCTGCCTGTGCCCTCCAGGAATTGTACGCCTGCGCTAATTTCTCCATCGAACATAATGAAGACTCGTCAAAGCAACCCGCTTTGGTTCTTCTCAATTCGATCATGTGTGCTCCCACGCCCATCTTCACGCCCATATCGTGAACCAGTTTTCTGATATATGTGCCTGCCTGACAGCCGACCCGAAAGAGCATATCTTTTTCCTGCACATCCAGAATTTCCATATAATAGATATTTCTGGCTCGTGCTTGTCTTTTTACCCTCGACCTTACGGGCGGCATCTGTTCAATGACGCCCGTGAAATCAGCAAAGACCTCCCGGAGCTTTTGTTCTTCCGGCGTCTTGTGTATGTGCATCTTGCAAATGTATTCTTTACCCGCAGGAAGCAGTGTTTGCAGTATTCTCGTTGCCCTGCCCAGCGCTACCGGCAATACGCCGGTCGCCAAGGGGTCAAGAGTGCCTGAGTGGCCAGCCTTTTTGATTTGCAATATTTCCCGGACACGGTCCACAACGTCGTGTGATGTGGGACCTTTCAGCTTGTCGATATTTACAATGCCGCATTCGAGCAGGTCAGAAACGGCGCGGCAGTTCACATCGCCGCCGAGGCCTGGGTCGGCGACGGCTTGTTTTTTAACTATCACCTGGCGTTGTGCATTCTCAAAAGGCAATTTGGCCATAAGTGAGTTCTATGCGATATTCCAGTCGCGTCCGTTGCCGTGCCGGCAACGGCTAAACAGCAAGCAATCCGCCGATGGGCTTATCCAGTTTGTTCAAAACATTTTGGAGTATCCGGAAGAATCCCTCGTTATCCGGCCAGAGGATTCTTTCGTCGGTCGGCAGGGGCTTATTTAATTGATCGAGCAATCGAGCTACGGCCGGTTCATCCAGCTTTTCAGATGAAACTCCCAGGCCAAGTTTCTGGACATATTGGGCGTTGATTATCTGCTCGTACTGATTGGCTAACGGCACCAGCAACATCTTTTTTCTTAAGTGCAGGCACTCACTTATCAGTGAGAAACCCGCTGAGGCTATGACTCCCCGAGCACCTGCCAGGTCAGCCAGGAAACCTTCGGTCGAACGCTTTTTGAAGATGCAATTGTTATGTTCGAGGTCCTTGCCGAAGCCATAGATATAAAACTTCTGCGAGGCGAATTTACTTAGAGTCTGGCATAGCTGCTCCTGCCCTCTGCCGGCAGTGGCATAAACCAGGATGTGTTTGCCCTCGGTGGGCGTAAGCTCACTAACAACCGGTCTTATGATGGGCGGCGCCAATACAGCCCAATCAACTTTCAAAGGCGCCCAAAAGAAATTCACAATAATGTAGGCGACTGCCCCAACGTAATGACATTCGGTTATGACGCTGGCGGTAATTCTTGAGAACCAGTTTTTCGCCGGGTGCTCCAACTCACAGAGCGTGAGCACGTGCTCATGGTCGATGCTGATGAACGACACGCCGTGTCGCCAGGCCCACCACGCGCTGAAAGGCTCGAAATCTGAAATGACTAAATCCGGCTGGAACGGCTCAAAGGATTTTCGGAAAAGCTCATCATTTTGCTTGTTGCCTTCGGGCAGATTAAGAAGATTTCTTTTTAGCGTTTCCGACTTGTCTATGCGCCCGTCTTGATAGGCAAAGGAAAGACCGAAAATTTCTTTTACTTGTGGGCCAAAATACTGCTTCAGATAGAGCAGTGAATTCTTTGAGCCTACAAACATAACATCGTGGCCGGCGTCGATGAATCTCTGGCCTATCAGGTGTGAGCGGCTGCTATGCCCAAAACCTTCTCCTGCCACTGCGTAGATTATTTTGGCCATTTTTCGTGTCCGGTGCCGGAATATTTATTCGGAAGTATATACTTAACGCACAATTCGGATTTTAGAACCCCAAGAGCGGTAGGCCAGACTTGTTAAAACTTAGGTTTTCCCTTCTTTGGCCACCGGCCGCCACGAGTTCAAGAAAAATCCACCTGATTTCTGGGTGGACTTGATGTCTGCCCATAAATCCTTTTTGTGCCCCCTTGGTGAAACAGACAAACAGGCGGCATTTGGAATGTCCTGGCCCGCGTGGTCTTCTCAGTTCGATTCCGAACGGGGGCACATTTATTTACCATCAATATTGGCTTTTTGCAAGATCAAAATCAATCAGTTTGTGAGAAATGCGCATAATACGCCAGTTTCTTGCCTTCTGCCCTTTTTATTGCTTTAACAACGCGTCCGCCGTCTTTAATTTTACGGGAAATCTGATTTTTAAAAAAATTATAAAAATTTTTTAGCATTAAATCGTAAAAATACAAAATACGTTGTGACAAAGACTTAGAATATATTTTGAAAAAAATAAAAATTTTACAAAAAAATGTAAAAATGTATTTGATTTTTAGCGATAACAGTGTATAAATTTATAAAGAATATACTCGCCAGTAATCCATGTGGTTGCTGGTCAGATATAGCCGCCAGCGATCGGGAGAACGGTCGCTGGTTTTCTTTTTACAGAGATATGAATAGATATGCTGTATTTATAGATGGTGGCTACTCTAAGAAGGTATTTCAGGGGGAACCTCGTATTTCTTATTTTAAGTTCTCGAATTATGTTGCTAAAGGGGAAGAAAGATTACGGACATATTATTATGATTGTCCACCTTATATGAGTACCCCGCCCACACAAGAAGAAAAATTAAGAAAAAGTAAATTTGATAAATTCATTTTTGCCCTTCAAAAAGAAGACCGTTTTCAAGTTAGATATGGAAGACTTGCCAAACGATATTTGCCTGATGGGACAGAAGATTTTGAACAAAAGATGGTTGATATTTTATTGGCCGTAGATTTAGTTCAATTAAGTGTCCAACATCAGATACAACGGGCTGTACTGTTGGCAAATGATAGTGATTTCGTGCCTGCTATTGAAATTGCGCGGAATGCAGGAACAGTAGTAGAACTTTATTATCGTATACCACCTAGACCACACGATGAACTACTTCAAGCATGTGATGGACGAATTCAAATAAGCCACGATATTATCAACGCTATTAAACTCTAAATATTGTCTCTGTCTTTCTGTGTTTCCCTTTGAGCGGTTCGTTAAATATATACTTCCGTAGTTATTTACTGCCGGCTTTCCGGGTCGCCAGTATGCTACTGCTCAGTGACACATCAAATGCTGCATGTCATTGCGAGCGAGGCGAAGCAATCTCAGACATTCTGGCAAATGAGATTGCGACAGACCGCAACACGAGCCTCGCAATGACATCCTCACAAGTCACACGTTACTGACTGGTAGTGGCAAGTCTCTGCTGACGAGTCTGGAGATAGTTAAGCGTTTTTTCGAGTATCGCTGCGGCTACCGGAGCAGCTACCATTCCGCCGGTGTATCCTTTGCCGAGCTTAACGTTCGGCCTGCGGATTGAAACCAATACGATCACCTGCGGATCCTCTGCTGGGGCGCCGGCCACAAACGAGGCAATGTAGGCGTCTTCTTCGTAGCCCCCCGCCCGAGGGCGGGGGCTAATTAGCCCTGCCACTTGTGGCAGGGGCTGAGCTATCTGCGCGGTTCCTGTTTTGCCGAATGCCTGCCATTTTTCCAGCTTGGCTCTCGTGCCGGTGCCCTCGTTAATTACGCCCACCAGCGGATCGGAGACGAGCCATTTGGCCACTTCCGGCTTAACGATGTAGCCGATTGGTGGAGTGGTCAGCCTGGGTTTTATCAGGGTGCCGTTATCGTCAACCATTGCTCTAACCAAATGGGGCCGAATCAAATGACCGCCGTTGGCGATTATACAGAAAGCCTGGGCAAGTTGAATTGCAGTTACTGAAATTTCTTGCCCAAAAGGTATCCGCGTTACGCTGTAGCCCGTCCACTTCTGCACAGGTCGCAGCAAGCCCTCGGCCTCACCAGGCAGTTCGATGCCGGTTTCTTTGCCGAATCCAAAAAGTTTCAAGCCCTCATAGAGCCTTTCTTTGCCGAGCCTTTGTCCGATTTTAGCCATCCCTATATTGCTGGACTCAATCAGAATCTGGCTTACAGTCAGGTCGCCGAAACCTCGGCGATACTCGCCTATTCGGCCAAAGCCACGCCCTACATAGCTGCCGTTTTCACAGAATATTGTTTCGTGCCTGCCCAGCGTACCACTATCAACCGCGATTGCTACTATGACCGGCTTTATGATGCTTCCCGGCTCGAACTGATCGGTTATCGCTCGATTTCGCAGGCTGTTGGCGTCTGCCGAGCCAGCGTCATTCGGGTCAAAATCCGGCAGCGAGACCATAGCCAGGATGGCTCCTGTCTTTGGTTCTGCCACGATTGCCACGGCTGATTCAGCTTGGTAACTCTCGTATTGTTTGATAAGCTCAGCTCTGGCAAACTGCTGAACGGCGGCATCCAGTGTCAGAATGATTCCGTGGCCATCGACAAGAGTGCCATTTCGCTCTTTCAGACGTATGGGCCGGCGATGCACATCGGCAAAGAATATATTCTCTGCCGCTGAGCCGGTAAGTTCTTTATCGTACTGCAGCTCGATGCCGCCCAAACCGCGGTTGTCAGTACTGGTAAAGCCGACAGGGTGTGCAACCAGACTGCCCATCGGATAGTGCCTCAACCAATCATATTGAACTCCGACGCCGTAGATTCTGCTGGCAGCACTGCACTCCTGGGCATTGGCACCAGTTTTTACCTTTGCGTAGCCGGGGTTTCGGCTTTCCATGATAGATTTACAGATTACGTGCGCGCCCATATCCAGAATTGGAGCCAGCCTGTTGGAGGTGGATTTGGGCTCTTTTAACACGCGTGGCTCGGCAAAAACGACCGCGATTCTATTACTGGCAGCAAGCACCCTGCCTCGACAATCCAGGATTACACCTCTGCGAGGTCTTTGAGGATGATACGACTGCTGCTGCTTGATACATTTGGAATAATAATAGTCGCCCTGGAAGTGCTGCAAATAGAGGCAGCGCCCTGCCAACGTCAGAAACGCTGCGATCAAGAGCGACAAAAACGTAACCAGATAAAATTGACAGCTTCCAATCTTCAATGGTCGAGCCGTTGCGAAATGGCGGCGGGATTTATCAGACTTTCCAATTGCAGTTGCTTCTGCCAGAGCTCCTGCTTCAGTTGGCTTTGCTCAGCCTTGTGAGTGCAGAGCTTATAGAAAATGCGCTTGTTGGTGTCACGCAGATAAACAGCGAAAATCAATATAGCTGTAATATAGAAAACGACAAAAGCAAAACAAAATGGAGACCTCATAGCAATTGACAATTCAAGGTCAGTAGCCACGGTGTTCCTATCGTGCTGGCAGCCGCAGGCGCGTGCCAACGTCAAGGTTATCTTCGTCGCTGAGGATGCCGGGGTTTAGCTTGACTATTTCCTTGTAACGGCTGCCGTTTCCAAGCTGATCGGCTGCAATCTTCCAGAGACTATCGCCGTCTTTGACCACATACCATCCGCCTGATTCAGCCCTGCTGCTGCCGGATGGAAGATGCTTTCTGCCTATGGATTCAACTTTTTCAAACATCGAACCGGACAGAACGCCGGCCAGCTTGCTTTGGGGCGATGTCGATGCCGGTGGAGCCGGTATGACCAATTTCTGTCCGACATAAATCTCGTCTGGCGAACTCAGCACGTTACGATTGGCCTGAAATATCCTGTCGACACTGGCTTTTTTATTGCCCTGCTCAGGGCCATAAAACTTTTTGGCTATATCACCCAGATTGTCATTTGTCTGGACGACATAAGTTTTCGGCCAGATGGATTCGACCCGCTTGGGTGGCTCTACGACAGTCTTCTCAGCACCAGGCACCAATGGCGGCACAGCATCGGCCTGGACGTCTCTCTCGACGATTGCGTTGGGTTCTTTCGCCTCGGAGATGCCCTGCGGCACCGGTACTATCGCGCGAATATCCGGATTTTGCGCTAATGGGGCAGGTGCTCCGTCCGTGGGTTGTTTCTCAAGCGGCGGAAAATCCAGAGACTGCTGGGCCTTACGCTCCTTATCTGCAATGCCCGGCGGCTCATTTGTGTAGCTGGCCATATTTCTGGTCAGCTCACTATTGTTAGTATCGCTTCGAAACTTGGGCAGGCCGTTGATTATAAAGGCGATGATAAATATGAAGACCAAACCTAACAGTAGTCCAATCTTGGCGTCAGAACCCATAGCGAAACTCCATTTCCATTTCTATTATTGTCTTTGTGCAATCCGCAGCTTTGCGCTTCTTGCACGCGGATTCTTTGTTACCTCGTCTTTTGTCGGTACAATCGGTTTTTTGGTGATAATCCTGTAAATGCCTTGCTTTTCGTTCTGCCTAAAATCGCTCTTAACCAATCCGTCTTCCAGGCTGTGGTAGCTGATGACCGCAATGCGGCCACCTCTTTTGAGCAACGCCGGCGCTGCAATGAGCAGTTTCTTCAAATTCTCCAGCTCGTTGTTGACTGCAATTCTCAGCGCCTGAAAAGTTCTTGTTGCCGGATGAATCCTGGGCCTTCTTTTTTGCCCCGGCCTTTTCAACGCCCTGCAGATTATCGCTGCCAGTTCGCCCGTTGTAGTTATTGGCTCGCGCTGGCGCTGCTGGACAATAAACCGCGCGATCCGCCTCGACGCCCGTTCCTGGCCGAACCTGTAAATCAGATCAGCCAAGGATTTCTCATCCGCGCTATTAACTATATCGGCAGCAGTGGTCTTTAATCTTTTGTCAATTCTCATATCCAGCGGCATATTTGTTTGAAAACTCAGACCCAGCTCGGCATCGGCCAACTGCGCAGAGCAAAGGCCCAAATCTGCCAAAATGAAATCAACCTTGTCTATACCCTGCTTGTGAAGTTGCTCAGTGATTTGAGAAAAGTTTGAATTGACCAGAATGACTTTGCAGGCCAGGTCTTTCAGTCTGAATTTGGCTATTCCAATAGCCTTCTTATCGACATCCAGGCCGATCAAAACCGCCTTTGGGCCCAAAATTTTGCCGAACAGTAAGCTATGACCTCCATGCCCAATGGTCGTATCGACCATCACCCCATCCGGCGGTAAGCTTATCTGTTCGGCTAAAGTTTCTACAAGGACCGGAATATGCTCTACTATCGAACCATCCACCTTAATCTTATTGCGTATATAACATCGCCCTGTGATGTCCGACACCGGATGCAATACGCACTACCCGTTATGACCTATCCTATGGGCACTGCGTTTTTCTGTCCTTTAAGGCGTTTAACATGGGGCGAAAACTCGACTCTGGAGAAAACCTTATCCAGCTTTTTCAATCGGTTGAGCCGGTCACTAAGAACTGCCAGCGAGGCGAAGGTCTGCTCATCAATCGTTCTTTCACCAGTAAGAGTTTTGCTCACAATCTGGCAATGGTTCAAATCTGCGACAGTCATTACGCCTCCGGTTAAAAAGTCAAAGTTCTGTGTTCTGTTTTTGTAGGACCAGTTGTCGGGCCTGCAACATCTGCTTTTGGTACTGAGCCATATGATCGCAAAGATATTGGTCCCAGTCGTTTCTGTTCCATAGCTCAATATGGTCTCTGACGCCGACAAGGGTAATTTGGTCTTTTAGCCCAGCCCTTTTTCGTAGTGTTTCGTTCAATAGCAGCCGGCCCTGGCGATCCAGCTCCACCTTACTGGCCAGAGCAAAGCTCATTCGCTCAAAGGCCACAGCCTCGTCGGGTGCAGCCGTTGCCGGTGCCAGCGAAAGGACCATCTGCTGGAAACACTTTTCAGGATAAAGGCAAAGTATGCCGTTTGCTCCAAGGACAAGGTAGAAATTGCTGCCGTGCTCATTGGCATCAATTTGACTTCTGAGCCTATTTGAGATCAGCACCCTGCTCTTGCCATCAATAACATGCTGGTATTCACCTGTTAATAAGAGCATAAATTTCGTCCCACTCGTTTGAACCATATTGGGAAATCGTACCACTTTTCACCACCAAGTCAACATCCAATTACCATTTTTCCGGAAAATTCTGCAAGATTTTCTTATGGGACCTCCTTTGCCCTAAGGATAATTCACGTAACCACAGGTTCTTGCGCGAGATTGGGGGAAAGCCTCTTGCCTGTCAAATTTTCCTCGACCGTCCGCTCATCCATCACAAGCGCTGCCCGAATTCCACCTATCGTCAAGCCGAAATCGTCTGGATTTTCAAACGAGTGGTGAAATGTGACAAGACCTTGTAGTGAAAGCGGGCGATGAGAATCGAACTCACATACTCGGCTTGGAAGGCCGATGCTTTACCATTAAGCAACGCCCGCGTCGGCAACCGCTTATTGATTATCGACTAACAATTGTCTACAATTCAACAATAAACAGTAAGTGGCAAATAGTCAATAGGAAATGGAAATGAGCATTGCCGAAATAGCTGCGCTGGCCAAGTCTGCCTCAATCCAACTGGCGGCAGTCCAGGCCAGCGCCAAGAACGATGCGCTGGCTGAGATTGCCGGGGCCTTGAAGCGACACAGCGCTGAAATCATATCCGCCAACAAGCAAGACCTGGCAGCCGCGGAAAAGAACAATCTGGCAGCACCTCTGCTAAAACGCCTCAAGTTCGACCAGGGCAAAATAGCTGAGGTCTGCGCTGGCATTGCCAGTCTAATCAAACTGGATGACCCGGTCGGCAAAACGCTCAGCGCCACCGAGCTTGACATCGGCCTCGAGCTTTATAAGGTCAGTTGCCCAATAGGTGTGATTGGCGTGGTTTTTGAATCCCGGCCGGACGCCCTTGTGCAAATCTCGACACTTTGCCTCAAAAGTGCTAATGCCGTGCTGCTTAAAGGCGGAAGCGAAGCCGCCAACACCAACAGAATCCTCACCGAAGTCATTTCGCAGGCCAGTGAAAAAGCCGGCCTTCCTAAAGGATGGATTCAACTGCTGGAAACTCGCCAGGATGTCGCAGAAATGTTGGCTCTGGACGAGTACATCGACCTGATTATCCCTCGCGGCTCAAACGAATTCGTCCGTTATATAATGAATAATACTAATATCCCCGTGCTCGGGCACGCTGAGGGAATATGTCACGTTTATGTGGATGGTGATGCCGATCTGGATATGGCCACAAAAATCGTGGTTGATTCCAAGTGCCAGTATGTCGCGGTTTGCAACGCAGCCGAGACGTTGCTGGTGGATGATGCAATTGCCAAAAAGTTTTTGCCCAAGATTAAAGCCGCTCTGGAGGCCAGAAATGTCGAGCTGCGCGGCTGCCCGAAAACCGCAGCAATAATCGACGTCAAGCCCGCCACCGAGAAGGACTGGTCGACCGAGTATCTTGACCTCATCCTGTCGATAAAAGTCGTGGCTGACCTTGACGAGGCCATCGAGCACATCAACCGCTACGGCTCTCGGCACACCGACGCCATTGTCACCGCAGATAAGGAGAAGGCTGAGAAGTTTATGAATCTGGTCGATTCAGCGAATGTTTTTTGGAATTGCAGCACCCGCTTTAGTGATGGCTACCGGTACGGCCTTGGCGCGGAAGTCGGCATCAGCACAAATAAGATTCACGCCCGCGGACCGGTCGGCCTGGAAGGACTTGTAATTTACAAATGGAAGCTGGTGGGTTCAGGCCAAATCGTCGCCGACTATTCCAGCCCGAACGCAAGAAAATTTACGCATAAGCGAATAACTCAGTAAGATAAGAAGTGTAGACAATTACTATTTGTTGCTATAATTGATGTTGACTGAGTCGATGGAGGGAATCGATGGAGCTTAAATTGTGAAGGAAAAGCTTCCAATAAATCCGAATGTTCTAATATGGGCAAGAAAGAGCGCAAATCTTCTCGAAGAAGATGTTGCGTTAAAAATGAATAAATCTCCTGATGTTATAAAAGCATGGGAAAAAGGAGACAGTTCACCGACCTATATCCAATTAGAAACTCTGGCCTACACAGTATACAAGCGCCCAGTTGCGATCTTCTTTTTTCCGGAACCGCCTGAGGAAATAACTCCGAAGAAGTCTTTCAGAACTCTGCCCGAAGCCGAAGTGGAGGAACTCTCGGCCCCATTCTTGCGAGTGTTTAGGCGGGCGCAAGCTATGCAGATCAATTTAGAAGAGTTGACAGACGGTAAGAATCCTGCTTCGAGGAATATATTTAGAGATTTAAGCTTTCAGCCACATGGTGATGTCGTAACGATGGCCGAGACCGTTCGGAAATACTTGGGTGTCGACATTACAACGCAAATCCGCTGGCAAAATACAGAAATGGCTCTGGAGAAATGGCGTAGTGCGGTAGAAGAAAAAGGGATATTTGTCTTCAAAGACACTTTTAGGGATGATGAGATCTCCGGGTTTTGCATTTACGATCCAGAGTTTCCTATAATATACCTTAACAGCAGCATGCCTAAAACGCGCCAAATCTTCACCCTTTTCCACGAGTTAACCCATCTATTGTTCAAAACTGGTGGGGTCGACAAACAGAATGACGCATTTATCAGGCGGATGGCAGGAGACAATAGGAGGATAGAAGTGCTCTGTAACCGTTTTGCGGGAGAGTTTCTTCTGCCGAAGAAGGAGTTTGATAGGGTGATTTCGGGTCTACGAGTTGCTGAGGAGACTATAGAGAAACTGTCAAAACAGTATAAAGTTAGCAGAGAAGTTATACTTAGAAAATGCCTTTATAAAGGATTGGTCGATCAAGCATACTATGAAGAGAGGCGTGCGCATTGGATAAGGGAGGCCCGAGAAAGGGCGGAGAAACCAACAGGTGGGAATTATTACAGCAATGTTGCGAGCTATCTTGGGGACCGTTACCTAAGTTTGGTGTTTAAGAGCTATTACCAAAAGCGATTTGCAGTGGATCAATTGGCAGAATACTTGGGTGTAAAGGCAGATAGTATTCCAGCGTTGGAAACCGTTTTTCTTGGGAAAAGGTAGAACCAGGTGCTTTACGTCTTCGACACCAACAGCCTAAGTATCTTGTTCGATAATTTTTATCTGGATCGGTTTCCTTCCCTTTGGGGGAAGTTCGATAGGTTGGTTCTGGATGGTGGAATTGTATCCGTAAGAGAGGTTTACAACGAGATAACAAGGCGTCAGCGCGACACGAGGCTGGCAGAATGGTCGAAAAACCACCGAGACCTCTTTGTGCAGCCTTCGGTGGAGGAAATGCAGTTCGTAAGGCAGATATTCACTGTTGCTCACTTCCGGGCCTTGATCAGGAAAAGAGAAACATTAGAGGGAACTCCGGTCGCTGATCCTTTTCTTATTGCTAAGGCCAAGGTGGAGAAGCGGTTGTTGGTCACTCAAGAAACTTTCAAACCAAACGCCGCCAAAATACCTAATGTATGTGAACACTTCGGAGTAGAATATACTAATTTGGAGGGTTTCATGGAAAGAGAGGGATGGCAATTTTAAATGTCGGACGGGAAATCCAGAGCTGTGAAGTTTTCATACTTCTTAGCAGCTCCGTCGTAGGCTTTCATGTATGAGGCCCTGGCAAAAAATGACAAATCGCCAGGTTACAGTCCCCAATAATATCTTAATATCTGGCCACAGTGCTCAAGTAAGTGAAATATGATGCGAAATTTCCAGAATGCAAAACGAATAGTTGTAAAAATCGGCACCAATATCCTGACTAAAGATGGCGGTCTGGATGGCGCCTATGTCCGCCAAATCGCCAGCCAGATAAACTCCCTGCGCCAGACAGGCAGGCAAGTTGTAATCATCACCTCCGGTGCCATCGGCATGGGGAGCGACCAACTGAACTTAGGCGGGAAAATAAAGGATATAAAGATGCGGCAGGCCTGTGCCGCGATCGGCCAGCCGCTCCTAATGGCTGAATACCGAAAATCATTTGCCCGCTACGGCGTCACCGTCGCACAGGTTCTACTTACCGCTGAAGTGCTCAACAACCGCAAAACCTACCTGAACCTCCGCAACTCCATCGAGACGCTACTAAGATTGGGAACTGTGCCCATACTGAACGAAAACGATAGCGTAAGCACTGAAGAAATTGGCACCGCCTTTGGCGATAACGATAGACTCAGCGCCTTGGTTGCAAGCAAAATCGATGCGGACCTGCTAATCATTCTCAGTGACATCGATGCCCTTTATGACAAGAACCCACGCGAATTTGCTGACGCCAAGCCAATACCGACCGTGTTCGAGATAACGCAGGACATTATCAAAAGCGCAGGCGGTGCGGGCAGCGAACACGCGACCGGCGGAATGAAGACCAAAATCGAAGCTGCGAAGATCGCCGCTAATGCCGGCTGCCGAATGGTGCTCGCCGATGGCAGGGCGAAGAACATTATTAGCCGGATCGTCGCCGGCGAAGAAATCGGCACAATCTTTATGCCCAAGCGAAAGCTAAGTAACCGCGCAAGATGGATCCTAAATAGTGCCCCAGCCGGCGTGGTAAATATCGACGAAGGCGCAATGTGGGCCGTTAGAAATCATAAAAGCCTTCTGCCAAGCGGCGTAGTCTCGGTCGAGGGGACATTCGAGGCCGGCAAGGTCGTTATGCTCAATAATAATGCCAAAGCCGTCACCAGTTTAAGTAGCGCCCAATTGAAGGTCCTGGCTGGCAAGCACAGCACCGAGATAAAAAAGCTGCTCGGCCCCGGCCATCGTGACGTCGTAGCCATTCCAGAAGACATAGTTTTCGTCGATTACTAAACACGGACTAACACAGACTTGAGACACCGATGAACACGGACTTGATTTGTCCACAGAGGAGACAGAATACATAAGACAGAAAAATAAGAAACAAGGTTTAGCTGGCACACCTGCTGTGCCGGTTCATGAAATACGAACGAAGAGAGACGAAAATTTCCTTGCCCCCCAATTCACTTTTCCGCTATTCTGTACCGTAAAATAGGAAAACGACCCTGGCCGAATTTCAAATCTTTATGGAATTTGTGCTCTTAGGCTCGCTTGTGCGCCGCATCCTGTCGGTCGTGACTCGAGGCCGACACTTCACACCATGACCTCACCAATTCGCGACTACTCCGAGCCGAGCAGCCACTTGACCAAGGCGTAGATGCTAAGACCAATACAGAGTAACCCAAGGCCAAGGCATATGAAGCCGAAAACATTGATGACCGTCGCTATGAAAGCCTCTTCAAAATAAGGCGACTTAGCCGATCGCTTCTTGATTATGCGCCCGACGATACATAATGGACATGCGACACCCAGCAAGCCAAATCCTGTCAGAACGCTTCTAAGGGGGTTCTTGAAGAACGGCTGCTCCAACGGAGGCAGAATCCCGACGACGGCAAAGCATGTGACGGCGATGACAAGTGCGAAGCCAATTACAGATAGGACCATCTTCCTGGCGAACCTTTCCTGGTTCTTTTCCTGGATGTCAATCTGTTCGCTCATAGTAAACCTGCGTCCAAAGCCCGTGGTGATATCACTACCATGACCGGCGACAAAGCTAATGTCAAGCCTTTTGGTCAGCCGACAGCGAGTTCTTTCTCTCTGACGCGCTCCTGCCACCCGCGTTTGGGTCCCAGTGTCCCAGCATGCGCACCGGAACTTCCGCCTTGCTTGGCCGATGATTCATCATGAATTGACTTTCACCCACGCTGCACTATGTGGCGCCGACACATAGTGGATCTATGCTCACAGAAACATTGAAATACAAGTGGTAGACATTCAAAGAGATGTTTGATATTATGGGCAACCAAGAGCGCAAGCGTGTTGGCAGATTGTTAAATGGGACACGAATTGGCGGTAGCCAAATTTCAACTAATTTAGGAGAAACGCGAAATGAAACAGCATAAAGGCGGTGAAATAGCTCTTTTTGTGTCGCTGGTCGTGACGGCGGTTCTATTGGTCGGCTGTGTGATCAGCGATAGTGACGTGTACTACACCGGCATCGCAGATGACGCACTCAAGCAGGTCCAGTGCGGCAAAACGACAAGAGACCAACTGGTGGCGATGTTCGGTGAGCCGAGCGAGCAACGTGTAACGGATGAAGGCAACGAGATCGTCAGCTACAAATGCGCAAGGAAAGAAGATAAGAGCGTTATCGTGTTTCCCATCGTTATCGTCGATGATGATAAGGAAACAGAATATACCGTTTCGTTTGAGTTAAAAGACGGTATCGTCCAGCGCTACTGGAAGAAAACGTAGTCCGGGTGGTGAATCACTCTTTAGTTAGTTATGAGTTTTGAGTTCTTAGTTCTTCTTTCTCTGTATTGACACAAAATAATCAATAGCCAATAATCAATTAAGACAGCCGGAGTGGCGGAAATGGCAGACGCGCGGGACTCAAAATCCCGTCCGGCTCACCCCGGGTGTGGGTCCGAATCCCACCTCCGGCAGTCTTTCGCTATGCGTATTGCGTCACGAACACGCAACGAACCTGTCATTCCATGCTTAACACCAAGTTTAGATTCAAACGCCATACTCAGGCTTGGGCACAAAGGGTGAGAGTTCACGGAGTTAAGCGACGATTTGCGGCATTTTTTTGATGCTGTAATCTACCTGTGCGAGAAAACAAAACAAATGCAGGTCTCACTTTTTCAAAGCTCTCTTCGCAGAGCGTACCTTTTTGCAGAATGGGCCTAAAATCGGGTCCTGCATTATCTGGTTCATTTGAATTCGGTGCGCTTCCTGGTCTGAAACTCCGGCAAACTCTTTCAGAATCTGCTGCTGAATATCCCATTTCATCCTGACACAATCAAATTTCTTATTCTTCTTCACTTTGGACAACCTCTTTCGGCGAATAAATCCGAATCTCTTTGTAACCATTCATCAAATTAACAGCTTGAAATCCCGCTATCTTTTCAAAGTGCACGATATGTTTGAAATTCCAGCTTACAACGAAGTAAACCTCTGCAACCGAAGCAGATGCAATATGTTCAGCATCCAATTTATTTTCGGGTTTGAGTATTCCAGCTTTCAAATAGGCATCACGTAGTTCAGCAATTTCATCAGTAAACTCGACCGGCTCGACTGCATCTGACGGCAAATCGGCCAACACTTTCCGCACATAATCAGGAGCTCGCTGCAGCTCCGCAAGGACAGTACTTGATACAATAAGTCTGAATCCGCCTATTTTCACAGCGGCAAAAAAAAGCTGGCTTTCGTTGGCGAATTTATCTTCAAAGCAACCGCCAAAGATAGACGTGTCCGCGTAGACCCTAAATCGTCTCATTGTGCTAACCCAAACGGCCAAAAATACGGTCTATGCCTTAGATTATATGATAACCCAAAAAGTCTCCGCAGGCAATTGAAAACCATAAAGCGAAGAACTGAAGAACTCAGGAAATCTCATTCAAAAGCGGCTTGCTTTGTGCTTATTTGGCCACAAACGGCGAGAGTTCGCGGAGTTGGTTGACGATTTGGGGCATTATTTCGATGGTGTAATCGACCTCTTCCTCGGTGTTGTATCTGCTGAGGCTGAATCGGATTGAGCCGTGAGCGGCGGTAAAAGGCACGCCCATCGCACGCAAGACGTGAGAAGGCTCCAGCGAGCCGGATGTGCACGCTGAGCCGCTGCTGGCGCAGATGCCGTACTTATCCAGCATAAGAAGAATTGCTTCGCCTTCGATATACTCAAAGCTGATATTGGTCGTATTGGGCAGGCGATTTTTCTTATCGCCATTGAGACGCGAGTCGGGGCAATTTCCCAATATGGCATTTTCCAGCTTGTCGCGCAGACACTTTACTTTCTTATTCTCCTGCTCGATATTCTCGGCTGCCAATTCGCAGGCCTTTCCCAGGCCAACGATGCCCGGCACATTTTCTGTGCCGGCTCTTCTGCCACCTTCCTGGTGACCGCCGAGCATAAATGGTGCTATTCGCGTGCCCTTTCTGACATAAAGGACGCCCACTCCCTTTGGCCCATGCAGCTTATGGCCGGAAAGGCTGAGCAAGTCGATGTTGCTTTTGGCCAAGTTCAGCGGTATTTTGCCGACCGCCTGAACCGCGTCTGTGTGAAATACTACTTCTTTATCGGCGACTATTTTGGCGATTTTATCTATCGGAAATATCACGCCTGTCTCATTATTGGCATACATTATCGAAACAAGAGCTGTATCATCGTCGATCTGGTTCTCCAGCTCTGCCAGGTCCAGCCGGCCTTCTTTATCGACGCCAAGCTCTACGACTGTATAGCCGTGATTTTCCAGGTCCCGGCAAACGGACAGAACCGCCGGATGCTCGACTCTGGTTGTTATCACCTTTCGCTTGTTCGGAACAGCAGCCAGCGTGCCTTTAATGGCGGCATTGTCACTTTCTGTACCGCCGCTGGTAAATATAATCTCGCTGGGGTCGCAGCCGAGTAAAGCTGCTACCTGCTCGCGGGCGTCACGTATGCTTCGGGCGATTTGTCCACCGAATGTGTGCATACTCGAAGGATTACCATAAAGCTGGCAGAAAAATGGCTTCATCTCCTGCAGCACTTCCTCTGCCATCTTTGTGGTGGCGTTATTATCGAAGTATATGGTTTTCATCGCTTAACCTCTGTGATTGTGCGGCTGCCCGGCAGAGTCTTTATCCTCCTCGACGAAAAGCTCCTGCGAAACGAACTCTCGCAGTTTTGCTTCGACAAGGTCTTTCATGGTGACTTCTGCCAGGATACACTGGGCACACATTCCTCTGAAGGCAACAATAACCTTGTTTCCTTCGACATCGATCAGTTCGATATTTCCGCCGTGCGCCCGCAGTGCAGGGCGAATTTGCTCATTTATCGTTTGCTGAATCATCTGTATTTTCTGGATATTGGTGAGCTTGCCTGCTCGTCGAGGCAAAGCGGCCAGCCTTTCTTTTACTTTCTCACCCTGGACTTTTTCTATAATCTTCTCGATTTCGCCGTGGCATCCGCCGCACCCGCCGCCGGCCTTGCAGTAGTTTGTCACCTGCTCAACAGTTGTCAGATCATTCTCTCGTATCACCCTTTCGATCTCTTTGTCGGTAACGCCAAAACACGTGCAGACGATGTTGCCTTCGAGCTCGTGCTTTTTCTTGCCGCCGGTTCGGTAATTTTCAATCGCCGCCTCAAGAGCTTCCCTGCCCATAACCGAGCAGTGCATCTTCTGCTCAGGCAGGCCGCCGAGATAATCGGCGATGTCTCTGTTGGTCACCTTGGCGGCTTCATCCAGCGTTTTGCCTTTTATCATCTCGGTCAAAACCGAAGATGTTGCGATGGCACTTGCGCAGCCGAATGTTTTGAACTTTGCGTCCTTGATTCTGCCGGTTTCATCCAGCTTGAATGTCAGCTTCAAGGCGTCGCCGCAGGCAAGCGACCCGACCTCACCGACGCCATCGGGTTCTTCGATCTCGCCGACGTTACGCGGATTGAAAAAGTGGTCTTTGAGCTTATCAGTATATTCCCACATAATCTCACATCCAATTATCAATCCAAATACGAAACACGAAATCCTAAATTCGAAACAAATCCAAATGACCAAAATACAAAATTCAAAACAAGCCGGGTTTCGTGCCTTTGTTATTTGAATTTCGAATTTGTTTCGGAATTCGATATTCGAATTTCGGATTTACCTGTTATCGGCCACGACCATTTCTATCTTTGACTTGCTTTCAATGCCTGCTCAAAGTCATCTATTATATCATCAGGATGTTCTATGCCCACAGAAACGCGGATCATTTCAGGATGTATGGAAAGTTCCTTTCGCTTTTGCTCTGTGAATGAAACATATTGCGAGGAATACGGGTGGATTACAAGCGTTTTGCTGTCACCCAGATTGGCAAGATGATAAGCGAGCTTAACATTAGAGATAAACTTGAAGCACGTCTGCTGGTCAGTGAGTCCAAAAGCCAGCAGTGCTCCATAGCCTTTGCCTGCGAACTGCCGTTTGGCAACCTCATGCCAGGAACTTGTAGACAATCCGGGGTAGTTTACCCATCTGACCTTCTTGTGAGCGGCAAGATAACCCGCGAGTTTCTGGGCATTTGACATGTGGCGCTCCATGCGCAGCGCCAGAGTATCCAGCCCAATCACAGTCAGAAACGAGTGCAGCGGCGCAAGCGTCGTACCGAAGTTGATATGGATTTCACGCCAGACCTTATCAAGGAAAGGTGCATCGGGTCTCCTTGCGGTCGAAAGCTCAAAATCCGGGTATTTTTTGAGAGGCCACGGGAATTTGCCGGAGTCGACTATAACGCCTCCTACTGCACTACCGTGTCCATTCAAAAACTTGGTAAGCGAATGCACAACAATATCAGCGTCATGTTCTATTGGCCTGAAAAGGTAAGGGGAGGCAAGTGTATTATCCACGACAAGCGGGACTGAGTGCCGATGCGCAATGCGAGCAAGCTCCCCAATGTCGGGAACATCCATCTTGGGATTGCCTATTGTCTCCACGAAAATGAGCTTGGTTTTGTCTGTAATCGCTGCCTCGTACTGAGAGAGCTCCGTTGTCTCGACCAGCTTCGCTTTTATGCCAAATCTCGACAAAACATTAGCGAAAAGAAGATATGTGGACATAAAAAGGCTATTGCCGGAGACAATTTCGTCGCCGGCCCCGGCAATCGCCATAACGGTATCTGCGACCGCAGCCATTCCAGAGCTTGTAGCAACAGCTCCCACGCCACCTTCAAGTGCAGCTATCTTTCGTTCGAGCACATCGTTGGTAGGGTTGCGCAGCCGAAGATAAATGTAACCTGCTTGCTTACCGGCGAACACATCACTGAGTTCTTGCGCTGTATCAAAGCGGTGAGAAGCTGTTTGATAGATGGGCGGCAGCGTTCCACTGTGCCACTGTTCAGGCGTCTGGGCTGTATGGATTACCCTTGTGTCGAATTTCCACATTTCGCTCTGGTTCACTGTCTTTCTCCTACAATATATGGGGCAATATACTTTTCACAGCGTTTCTGTTTCGCAAGTCCCCTTCCCGACAAACCGACACGCCGAACTGGCGTCTTGACGGCGGGATGAACACGTGTGGTGATGTGTCCTGCCGGGCCGTCAGGAAGATTCCAGCCATGATGTTCGTGGCCGGGGATTGCTTCAACTTAGAACCTTCAAGGTAATTTCAGCGGCTTTCTTTCCGGACAACAACATGCCACCGAAGGTCGGGCCCATTCGCGGAAGACCAAAGGCCGTTGCTACTGCCATTCCCGCCACAATCAAGCCAGGATAAATCTCTTTTGTGTGCTCGACAACCGCATCTTCAGATTCATCTAAGCACATAGGCCCGAATCCTTTTGTCTTGACCAGGCCCCTATTGGCAAGCGCCTGCACAACCACAGCATCGTGCCCGCTGGCGTCAACGACTAATTTTGCTTCGATGCCTACCGGGTCTACACACGTAATCGCTCTTGGCAGTGCCGACACAGGCGTCCAGTTAATGACGACCCCACATACCCTGTTATCTTTCGCTATTACATCATCGAACTTGGTCATATTTAGTACCTTGACGCCCGCATCGCAAGCCGCCGCGATCAACTTGGAGCAGACATGCGGCCCATCAGCCACGAACAAGCCGTCCTCCACCTCTTTATATGGTGCTCCGATCTCATCGAGGATTTCCTGAGCTGGAGCACGCACCGTCACCTTATTCATCAGATAGCCGCCGATCCAGAACCCGCCGCCGAGATAATTGTTGCTTTCTACCAACAGTGTCTTCTCGCCCCTGAGAGCAAATTCTCTGGCTGCCACAAGTCCGCTGGGACCAGCACCGACAACAACCACATCATTGTCGAGGTGCTCCCGGAATTCCCTGGCAAATTCAGATACTATTGCACCGGTAATGTCCTTTTCAGATACTTTTGAGAAAGCCATACTATTGTCTCCTTAACAGTTACAACACTTATTTTACCGGCAGAATTTCCACCATTCTGTCGAGTGATTTTTTTGCCCGTTTGGCAATTTCTTCCGACATAGTAACTCTGTATTGCATATCCTCCATCGACGCAATAATCTTATCTAAGGTAATCTTTTTCATGTTGGGGCAAACTGCCCTGTCACTGGCGGCGATAAATTCAGCTTGAGGATTCTGTTTCTTCAGAGCGTGAATTATGCCTATTTCAGTGGCCACTACGAAACGTTTTGTAGTGTTCTTGGCAACGAACCTAAGCATTCCTCCGGTACTGAGTAACTGATCGGCAAGTGCCTTAACCGGCTCGGTGCATTCTGGATGCGCAATAACCACCGCGTCCGGATACTTAGCTTTTACATTTTTTATGCCGGCCTCGGTTATTAGCACGTGTGTAGGGCAATAACCGGGCCAGAGAATTAGGCCTCTGCCGGTTCTTTCAGCAACGAATCGGCCAAGATGCTGGTCCGGCACAAAGATAATAGTGCGATCAGCAGGCAGAGAATTGACCAATTCCACCGCGTTGGCGCTGGTGCAGCAATAGTCGCTCTCGGCCTTGACCTCGGCAGGGCTATTTACGTAGCAGACCACCAGAGCACCCGGATGCTTCTGCTTGAGGTGACGTAACTGCTCGGCTGTTATCATATCAGCCAGTGGACAGCCAGCAGATTTGTCCGGTATGAGCACGGTTTTCTGCGGCGAAAGAATAGCCGCCGTTTCTGCCATAAATTGTACGCCGCAAAATACGATTACCTGGGCATCGGTCTGCGAGGCCTTTATGCTCAGCCCTAAGGAATCGCCGGTGAAGTCGGCAAGGTCCTGAATCTCGCCGGGCTGATAATTGTGCGCAAGTATCACCGCTTTGCGTTGCTCTTTCAGCTTCTTTATTCTTTGAAATAGCCGCTCGTTCAAGATGACGCCTCGCTAGTTCTTTTGCCACAGAGAGCACAGAGACCTCAGAGAATATTCTTTATTATTTTCCTCTCTGTGACCTCTGTGTCCTCTGTGGCTACCTTTCTTCTGGCGTGCTTTGTATAAACTAAATCCGGGCTCGCTGTTGTCACGGTGACGCCAGGCGGCACTGACTGCTTTATCCAGACATTGCCGCCGATTATCGCACCTTTTCCAATAGTCACGTCTCCCAGTATGGTTGCTTCTGCATAGATTGTCACGTTGTCTTCTATCGTTGGATGCCTTTTGCCGCCTTTTATTATCCTGCCGCGCTCATCCTTTGGAAAACTCAAGGCCCCCAGCGTGGTGCCCTGATAGATTTTTACATTGTCACCTATAATGCTGGTCTCGCCTATTACCACGCCGGTGCCGTGGTCAATGAAGAAATTTTTGCCGATCGTTGCCCCGGGATGGATGTCGATGCCGGTTTTGGAATGTGCCCACTCGGTCATTATCCGGGGAATTAACGGCACTTGTTTAAGATACAATTCATGGGCCAAGCGATAGGTTGCGATCGCTGTGATGCAGGGATAACTTATCACAATTTCTTCGTAGGACTTTGCCGCCGGGTCGCCGTCAAAAGCCGCCATGACATCGCCCTTGAGCCGCTCCCTAATCTTAGGCAGTTGAGCCAATAAGTGCTGCGTAACATTCTCTGCCATCGTCCGGCAGTCGCAACCTTCGCACCGTTTTATTCGGCACTGATACCGGAAAGCTCGCTCAATCTGTTCGGAAAGTTCTGTGCATATCTGCCACAAAATGTCACCGACAATGAAATTGAGATTTGATTTTGTAATTGTCCTTTTGCCGGTGTAGCCTGGAAAAAGAACCTCGATGAGCAAGTCAAGGATTTGTATGATTTTGTCTCGCACCGGCAGATTAGACGCGTCAATAAAGTTTATGCCGGAATCGCCCTGAAATGTCCGGTTCAGTTCACAAACAAGATTTTCCATTTCTTTATTAGTAAGTTTGTTCTTTTGCACAAGTGCACCGTTTCGCCGCATAAAAGGTTCCCCTATTTTTCAAACATATCCGTGGAGATGTATCTTTCACCAGTGTCAGGCAAAATGACTACTATGATTTTGCCGCCACTTTCGGGGCGCTTCGAGACCTGTATGGCTGCCCACATTGCAGCACCTGAGCTTATCCCTGCCAGTATTCCTTCTTTAGCCGCCAAAGCACGCGCGGTAGCCATAGCGTCCTCATTGGTAACCTGGATAATTTCGTCTATTACTGCAACATTCAGCACCTTGGGCACAAATCCTGCGCCGATACCCTGTATTTTGTGGGGGCCAGGCTTTCCGCCGGAAAGGACCGGCGAATCTTTAGGCTCTACCGCTACGACCTTCAGGTCTTTATTGTGCTGTTTTAGCACTTCGCCGCAGCCAGTCAACGTTCCACCCGTTCCAACCCCGGAAACAAGGATGTCCACATTGTGGCCGCTGTCCTCCCAGATTTCCCTGGCAGTAGTTTCTCTGTGAATTTGGGGGTTTGCAGGATTATTGAATTGCTGCGGCATAAAAGAGTTGGGATTTTCCGCTACGAGTTGCTCAGCCCTTTCCACGGCTCCAGTCATACCCCGCTCCGCTGGGGTCAGCACCAACTCTGCCCCAAACAGCCGCAACAGCTTTCTCCTCTCAATACTCATCGACTCAGGCATAGTCAAGAGCAATCGATACTCCTTTGCAGCACAGATAAAGGCAAGGCCTATGCCTGTATTGCCGCTGGTCGGCTCAATTATTACGGTATCGGGTTTTATCAGGCCCTGCTTTTCCGCCGCCTCTATCATTGCCAGAGCGATTCTATCTTTTACACTGCCGCAGGGATTATATGATTCAAGCTTAGCCAGGATGGTTGCTTTATCCGAACCGAGCTTATTGATTCGGACTAACGGCGTATAGCCAACCACTGCCGTTATGTCTTCAAATATGGCACTCATAATTGGTCCTTTGTCTACCTATATCTGATAATCCGAAGGCTTTTTTTCTTTGGCTTTATCAGCTAAATCCTGCAAAGTTATGGAATCCAGGACGTTTGTAACCGCTTGCTGTACTTGTGCCCAGACCAATTTCACAACACAATCAGCAGATCTGGCACAATAGTTGTCGTTCTGGACACACTCTGCTGTGATTACTGGCCCCTCCAGGCAATTGAAAACATCACTAAGTTTGATGTGGCTTGGAGGTTTGGCAAGAACATAGCCGCCTTTTGAGCCTCTGACGCTCCTGACAAATCCTGCTGATCTGAGTATAGCCATCAGTTGCTCCAGGTACTTGAGGGATATTTCCTGATGCTGGGCAATAGTTTTGAGCTGTAAAGGTCCCCTGTCAGCATTCTCAGCAAGCTCCAGTGCAGCCCTTACCCCATATCTGGTCCGAGTCGACAGCTTCATTATAAATCTCCTACTATTCCCACTGTACAAGTAGAGTATTATACGAGATCTTAGCCTTCACGTGCAAGAAAAAAAATGAAAACTTCAAAAAGATTTAAAGGTTTCTAACGTTTGGCTCCGGGACGCCTTGTCTGCCTGGTAGGCTGGCTTTAATTCGCCAGGCACCCAGCAAGTCCACGTGTCAGACCATAGAGGTCGCTGGGAACATAAGTGCTTGTAAATGCTTGGGTTGGTTAGCCCGATCTCGATAAAATTGACACTCCGCTCGCTTGGCCCTATAATTCTAAAGTCAGATTCATAGCTATCTGATGTATTAGGGCAAACTATGTTAGACGCTAAGATACCACAGCCATCGCTGGAGCACCTAAAAAGGCTAACGGACAACACGGGCGTATTTCAACACGCTAAATTCATCGTACCTGACCGCGAACCCGGCTACTGCACCGATGACAATGCCCGGGCGGTCATCGTCACAGCCCAATATTATGTCAAGTACCGCGAGCCGCAGGTACTTAAGCTTTTGAATGTTTACCTGGCTTTTGTCCTGCACGCGCAAAGGGACGATGGCTCCATCAGAAACTTTATGAGTTTTGACCGGACCTGGCTGAAAAACGAGCCTGGAAGTGACGCCTTAGGCAGAGTATTATGGGCGTTCGGCACGCTGATCGCAAATCCACCTTCGGCCCCATATCTATCACTGGCCAGAGACCGCTTCGACTTCTGCGTAGGACAGGCTGCCGGGCAATATCCCAGAGGCATAGCGTACTCAATATTCGGCATGGCTGATTATCTCAAACAATTCCCGCAAGCCGGCGATATTAAGCAGCAACTGGCGATGGCTGCAGACCGATTGCTGGCTCATTATGAGCAAAATGCTCAACCGGACTGGCACTGGTTTGAGAACAGGCTTACTTACGACAACGCCGTCCTGCCGCACGCGCTATTCGTAGCTGGCTTGGCGCTGGATGATAGAAAATACCTGGATGTCGCCGAACGCACCTGCGAATTTCTTTTGCAAAATACTTTTAGCGGCGAGCACTTTAGCTTCGTCGGCAGCAACGGCTGGTATGAACGGGGCGGCAAAAAAGCCGCGTTTGACCAGCAGCCCATAGAAGCCGCAAGCACGGTTATGATGCTGCGAGCTGCCTATGACGCCACGCAAGATAGCCGATTTCTGGCACTGCAAAGAAAGGCGTTTGACTGGTTTCTCGGCGACAACGACCTGCATTCGCCGCTTTATGACGCTACCACCAAAGGCTGCTGTGACGCCCTTATGGCCGAGGGCGTCAATATGAACCAGGGCGCCGAGAGCACGCTTAGCTTCTTATTGGCTTTGCTGTCGGTGATCGAAACTTGCGAGGTAGTTGACAAAATCGGCCAGCATAAAAAAGGGCCTGCGCAGCAAACTAATTTTGTAAGGCGGATAGCAAAAAATCGCTGGCAATAAAAGACATGCCCGCTGCCGGACCCGCACAGGCGAAAGTCGAGCCGCTTGCCTGACGGCATAAGAGACAATTCTTCAGGTCTCACACAGCACAGGCGTACTTGGATAATAGAATGTCCGGCTAATGCACGATCTCTGCGGCCTTCTCACCGACCCACTCGATATCCCGGCCTATTCCCTGGACAGTGTTACAGCCGACTATACAAAAAAACACAATAACCAAAACCAGCACCAGAAGCATTTTCTTTATCATTTGCAAGAGTCTCCTTTCCTGATAGGCCCATCCGCCAAGATTTGAAGATATTTGAAAAAAATCCCATTCATGCTTACAGTATTATACAATATGAAAGTTGCCAGCTTTAATGTTAATTCTTTGCGGGCCCGCTTGGAACTAGTCCTCCGGTGGCTTGGCAAAAATCAGCCGGATATTTTATGCGTTCAAGAGACCAAGGTCCAGGATAGCGACTTCCCATCCGGACAGTTTGCCAGCATCGGCTACAACTACACATTCAAGGGCCAAAAAAGCTATAATGGCGTCGCGACTTTTAGCAGAAGCCCAATTGTGGGCGTAAAATTCGGGTTTGATGATGAGCCGCAAGATCAGCCACGCCTGATTAAAGCGGAAATTAACGGCATCGCCATTGTCAATACTTATGTCCCGCAGGGTGTTTCGCCCGACTCCGAGAAGTTTCAATACAAATTGGCGTGGTTTGACCGGCTGCTGGCCTTTTTCAAAAAGAATTTCAAGCCGAATGACCCGGTTCTTTGGGTCGGCGACTTCAACGTAGCACCGGAGCCGATAGATGTTTATGACCCCGAAGCCTTATTAGGACACGTTTGCTTCCATCCAGAAGTTCATAAAGCGCTTAAGACGGTAATGAAATGGGGATTTGTCGATGTATTTAGGATGCATTGTAATCAGCCTGGCCGGTACACGTTCTGGGATTACAGATTGCCGAACTCATTTAAGCGTAATCTCGGCTGGCGATTAGACCACATTATGGCTACAAAACCTCTGGCTGAAAAATGCTCCGCTTGTTATATAGATAAAGAACCCCGCACTAAAGATAAACCCAGCGACCACACGCCCATCGTGGCAGAGTTTGACTGGCAATAAGTGGCCTACAAAGATTGCTTTTTATAAACATTATAAATTTTATAAATATTTTAACTTTTCTCTTGGACTTAAGTTAATTATGTGCGATAATAAGAACAAAGAAGGGAGGCTATTATGACCAAAGTGAGTATGACAAAGGCAAGACAAGATTTCACGAATATAGCGAACCAGGTTATGTACGGCGGTGAACGAATATGTATACAAAAGAACAATAAAGCCGCCTTTGCTCTTGTTCCTGTTGAGGACGTAGAGATATTGGAGGCGTTGGAGGATCAAATTGACGTTCAGGCGGCCAGAGCAGCCATTAAAAAAGGCAGATTTATTGACCTCAAAGTTCTGGCAAAGCAATTAGGGGTATAGTCAGGGATGTATCAGATTAAAGTGGCAGAGGAAGCTGCCAAGTTTATCCGCAAACAGGATAAACGCATACAACGTCAGATTATTAATAGTATCAGGGCTCTTGCCCAAAATCCACGTCCACAAGGCTGCAAAAAATTACAGGGCTATAAAGAATTATACCGTATCCGTTCGGGCAATTACAGGATTGTCTACACAATTAGAGAAAAAATGCTGCTTGTTTTTGTTGTCCGTGTAGCTCACCGAAAAGACATCTACCGCCATCTGGGAAAATAAAATAACCGCCTCGCAAATCACCCAAGCGACCACACGCCCATCATCGCCGAGTTCGATTGGTAAACATAAACACGCTGGGCACAGCCCAGAAGGCCGGGTGTCCGACACACCTATCAGTCTGTCATTCCCGCGCAGCCGGATTAACTGATCCACCTATAAGATAGAATACTGTGTGGAGTGCCTTGTTAGGCCGTTTCTTTCTCTTTTAAGTACCCTGACACATATTTATGGATGATGCTGGAAATCAAGGTCTGATAGGGAATCCCTTCTTGAGCTGCAATCACCTGGACTCGGTCTAAATCCTTTGAAGACATACGAATATTGATCCTCTTATCTTTTTGGATTGTATTACGAGCATACTGCTGAAGCTTTTTGATTTCCCGTTTTGGATTCTTAACGGGTTTCCACTGGCCTCGGTCATACGAATCCAAAATATCCTTTTCTTCGTTATTCAAAATCATCTTCGTCATTTCTAATCCTCAAATATTTGTGGGTTGCTTTCCTACTGGGAATTATGGTTTTCAAAACGATCTCATCTTCATCCTGTACGTAAGGAACAAGATACGCATAATCATTGATTCTTACTATTGCGATCCGCTGTTCTGGGTACTTCTCCTTGTTTGGATGTTCAACCACCTCTAAAACGTCTTCCCGTTCCAGCAAGATAACGACCTGCTCAAAACAAACGCCTCGGTGTTTTTTCAACCATTCATTCTTCTCATTGTTCCACCGGAAAACCTTCATTAGGAAAAGTATATGACAATGTCTGCCTTATGTCAATATTTTATTTACTCATGACGACCCATTTTGAATATTCAACGGTCGATGTGTTATATTTCTTCGTCAGGGAATCTGTTTGAAAGAAGGGAAATTCCCAACACTCAGCATAACCAACTGGCAATTGAGCTTAGCGGAATTGCCAGTTCGAGTTGATGTGGTTGTTACGCTTTTTTCTTGTTTGCTTCTCATACTCCCAGATTTTTTAGCATGTCTTCAGCGAACTCTGGCAATTTTAGATCAAGCCCTTCGAATGCCTCGGCCCATGTTATAATTTTATGTGTATCGCTTTTTTCTTTTTTGAAGACCAAAAATACGAACTCTGTTTTAATTCCAAGTAAATCTTCCATCATATATTTCTGAAGTTCCATCTGGCCGATATTGGGAATATTTCTGCTTTCGAATATTTCTTTGTCCTTTTCTTGACTTGGATACTTTCCCTCTCCAGACTCATACTTTGCTTCAATGCAAACGGCTTGATCTTTGTCTAAATGAATCACAATGTCGGGCTTGATATTGAATGACCACTTGAATTTGCAAACCTTCTCGAAATCTTTGTCATTTGAAATATTCTTATTGTACTTTGTTATAGCCCATTTCCCAGGGTATTGGATTTGATCTTTTGATGGTTCACCCACCACTCCAAAATATTTGTTTATTTCAAAGCACGGCATCTCCATAATTTCATGAATGTGTGAAATGTCTAATTTTTGTTTTATGATTTTTCGCCTTGTATCATCATCGCTGATCTCCGCCCAAAGATCTCGAAGCATTGAATATTCAAAATAGATCCCAAAATCCTCTCCTAAGAATTGATCTATTCCAAGTTTTCGCAGGAACCTCTGGGCATTAGCCTTATTCATAATGGCGTGATAAAAAATCGCAGCGTAATTTCTTTCCTCGCGGTTGATTTGCGAATATCTAGGGTTTAGTTCAGCAATCTGTCGTATGTTCATTTTATCTAATCTCCTCTACCTTATGATTATATGCTTTCCGCATTTCCATTCTCTCGACCATGCTCGAGACAAGCCTTTTGGCTGCGATCAAGACAGGTCTCTCGACTGTGCTCTGCTGTGAGGCATCCTGTGGAGAGACAAGCTTGTGTTCTTCTTGTCAGAAAACATCCCACCATGCCCACCGAACACGTCAAATTAAGCTTGTTATCAGTGATGTTTCGCTTTTGTTCTATTCTTTTTGGGTAGCAGCGGGATTAAACAACGTAAAGCCTTATTCACGGATTCTGAGTCTGGAAAATACGTTTTAACATCCGGCTCTAAAAGAACCACATCTCCTTTGGGCATGACGTCCTTAACAATAGTTTTTCCATCTGCCTTATGAATAGTGATCGTATATCCAGCCTGCATGGTTCGGCAATGCTTACCACGCACTCCACCTGTAAAATTATATTCGGCACGCATATTATTGTTGGCCCGCCTTAACATTTTATTTATTACCTTCTTCATAAATTTTGCGCTCCGATACCGTTGCCTTACGGCAACTAATAATACGAATTGTCGTGCCGCGCTCGGTATAAACTACTACCAGCACGCGGTCTTTGTCAGAACTACCGATGTCAATATACCTTTGCTCATCCTCTGAGTGGTCAGGGTCGGGTATTGTAATTGAAAAGGGATCGAGGAAGACCGTTGTAGCTTCATCAAAACCGACCCGGTGTTTTTTGAGATTCGCTTTGGCTTTCTCTTCGTCCCACTCAAAGTTCAATTTCATCGTAGTTCCTTTGAATGATATTATATCATCTTTGAGGAACGCTTTGTTAGGCAAATTTTTGAGTTATTAAATCTTTGTCAAATTCAAGGGAGCAAGATAGAAGCGTTCTTAAATCTATCTTTTTAGAGGCATTCAGGATTTCTATACTCACTATCTTATGTTGCGAAGTTGTATCTATATTAACGCCTTCAGAAATTTCTATAACTCCATCCGGCGTTTCATCTCCCAATTTCAAATATAAAGCATCTACTTCATCATCATAATATACTTTCATATCTTCCTTCCCTTCTTCAAAGGATAATTTGTCACCATTGTTATTATATCATTGCATCTACAACTACAAAAATAGTTAATCGCATCATCGTTTCTGAGATAGCAAATTTCTAAGCGGCCACAATAAGCTGATGCGACCCGAGGAGTTTTGCAAAAGCTCGCCGTGTTAAGGTTTGATCATCTAAATAATTCCATTTGAATTTTTGTGATTTTGGCCCCTGATTCTTGATGCTCTAAACATAAATTACATAAAATATCGAAGGGCAATTTGTTTTTTACGGATACCTCTTTGGCACGCCTGCCACAATGCAAACCAGAAACTTGTTCAAGATAACACTCGAACGCTGTTTCTTTGCCGGTGCTAAAATGCTAAAGTCCCCCTTAATTTTCTTGCAATATTGGCTAGTGGAGTGTAGAGTAAGAGAAAAATTTGTCAGTTGGAATTTAGAATTGAGAATTGACAATGAAGGAAGTCTGATCCAATGGCTGAGATAAAACGTTTTATTACAAGAAGTTAGGGCGGTTAGCTCAGGTGGCTAGAGCGCCTGCTCGACACGCAGGAGGTCACAGGTTCAAGTCCTGTACCGCCCAGTGTCACAAGCCCTTGTAAAACAGGGCGCTTGTTTTTCTGGTCTGCATAGTCCCTTTTGAGAAAACTAAGAAGCGTAAAGCGCAAAGCTAAAAACGAAAAACTGCGGAATTCCACAGCTTTAAGCTTTAACCTTTCAACTCTTTACAGGCCAGTGCATCCGAAGAAGCTTACGAAATACGGTCTATCCGTGCAGGAACGAATTGTTGATATTTGCTGATAGCGCGTGGTTTAGCCGGCTATAGCTTTCCAACTTTCGCTCAGTTCCTCCATCAGAGTGATTACTTCACGAATCATTTGAGGGTCACGCGCCGTATTGGCTTCGGCAAGACGTCTATTCATAAAGCCGTAGAGCCGGCGGAGGTTTGTGGCTATCTGGCCGCCTGCGTCCACATCTAAGACAGCGTCCAGTTCATTGATTATATCCTGGGCTCTGCCTATGTATCGGCCCTTTGCTTCGTAGTTCCGGGCTTCCAACTCCTTTATAGCCAGCTTCATGAATTTGATTGCACCGTCATAGAGTAGCACAATCAGCCGGCCTTTGCTCTGAGTGGCGACTGCCGCATGCTGATATGCTTGGATTCGCTTCATCATTGTTACTCCTGCTTCAGGGACAGAGCGACCAACAATGGCCTTTGCCAATCTGTTACTCAACAAGGCGGGCCCTTCGCCTATAGGCGAACGTCATCTTTTGGGAGATGACCCACGGTTTGTGCCGGGGTCATCTCCCCTGCTGACCATTTAGTGTTTCGGAATGTTGCTGGAGGCCCCGCTACGCGGGAGCCCTGCGCTTATCTAAGCAGTGTCAAAGCCATCTGAGGTATCGCGTTAGCCTGGGCTAACATAGCGATACCAGCTTGTGCTAACACCTGGTTTCTCGTCAGCGCTGCTACTTCAGTAGCCACATCGACGTCGGAAATACGAGACTCCGAGGCCATGAGGTTCCCAATCTGAGCGCTGATGACATCTACTGTATTTTCCAGACGATTCATCTTTGCACCGAAGTCTGCCCGAGTAGTAGTTGCCTCGCTGATTGCGGTGTCCATAGCTGCCAAGGCTGACATGGCACTGGCTGCAGTGCTAATGCTAAGTGTATCAATACCCAGACCCTCTGGCGTCATATCGTACATGGTGAGGGTAAGCGTGTCAGTTGAATCACCAAATACGATATCAATGGTGCCAGAAGCACTGTTGAGCATAGAGATGTCATTGAAGTCGCCCGAATTTGCAATACGCTCGATTTCCAGGGCCAATTCGGCGAACTCATCGTTCATGCTGGACCGTTGTGTGTCAGAATAGACACCGGTAGCTGCCTGCTCGGCTAACTGTTTCATACGCACCAGGAGATTGTCGATTGTCTGCATAGCACCTTCTGTTGTTTGTAACAGACTGATGCCGTCCTGGGCGTTGCGGGCGCCCTGTTGCAGCACGGCGATGTCGGCACGCATCAACTCGCGGACAGCCAGGCCCGCTGCGTCATCCTTTGCGGTGTTGATGCGCAGGCCCGACGAGAGCCTTTCGACCGATTGGGCCAAAGCATCGTAGCTCCTACTCAATTGCCGGGCAGCATCTGCCGCCATAATATTGTTCTTAATTGTTAACATAGTCTTGACTCCTTAATGAATACCATAGTTTTCTGTCTCCTGGTGTGCTCATTTATCCATGAGCACCAAGCCAGATTCGGTTCCTGAGGTCATTATCGGTCAAAACAAAATAGACTTAAGGGATTTCTTGATGGAAAATAACTGCCAAGGGTCCCCCCGAGCACGGCGAGCGACTTCATAGACCTGTAATATTGTTTTTTTAGATGCTGGGACTGTGCCCGCACCAATTGCCGGGCCATAGCACAGAGGAACAGAGGATAGACTTCTGTCTTCTGTCATCCAGCCTGTGCCCGACGAGCGTTGAGTATGCGCGCCGACAAACTTTCTATCCTGATTGAAAAGCTCATTGCTTTTTGCATTGATAACTGGGATAATGAGAGAGCATTTTCAATTGAAAATTGTAAATGCACTGAGCTATCCGGGTATTATTTCTAACGATGATGGTCTGACCCGCCAAGACGGCAGGCCGAATAAGGAGGCCAAAAAATGAAGATGCAAAATATCACCAGAGATGCCCAAAATCAAAATCTAACCCGCCGAGATTTTTTAATGACCCCGGCACTAATTGCCGTTGTGGCTCGAGCGGCCCCCGAATTTGGTGGGCAATTAGTGCGGGGTATGGCCTTATCCAGCGCAGGGCTCGGCTTAGCGGCACAGAGGCTTTGGGGGCAAGAAAAGCCAAAGCCGATAGAGGTGCCGAACATCGATCCGGGATACGTAGGGCCTCAATTCTTCGACAAACAAGAAGAACAAGCACTGCTGGAGGTGCTGGAATCCGGATCTCCTTTCCGTTTTTGGGGGCTGAGCAAACCGACGAAAGTCCTACACTTTGAGGAGAATTTTGCCAAGTACATGGGCACCCGCTTTGCGCTGGGCGTAACCTCGGGCACCGCGGCTTTGGATTGCGCGGTGGCGGGTCTGGGTATTGGGCCGGGCGATGAGGTAATCGTACCGGCTTACACGTGGTGGTCGGACTATACTTGCGTGGTCCACGCGGGAGCATTGCCCGTCTTTGCTGACATTGATCGCACCTTTAATCTCGATCCTGCGGACTTCCAGCGGAAGATCACTGCCCGCACGAAAGCCGTCATTGCCGTTCACTTACTCGGCGGGCCTTGTGATATGGACCCGATCATGGAGACTGCCCACAAACAAGGCCTGGCAGTCCTGGAGGATTGCGCGCAATGCGTGGGCGGCTCTTACCGCGGCAAGAAACTGGGGTCCATTGGGAATGTGGGCATTTACAGTTTTCAGGTCAACAAAATGATTACCGCTGGGGAGGGCGGTGCGGTGGTTACGGATGATCCGGTCATTTACGAGCGTGCGGCTCGCTTCCACCATATGGGCTTAATAGACCGGGTCTTTGTCGAGCGTCTGGGGTCCAGCCAAGTGCCGATCTTCGCGGGGGAGAACTTTCGGATGAGCGAGTTCACAGGAGCCGTGCTCGGGGCACAGTTGTCCAAGCTCGATACCATGGTCACTCAGCTACGCGGCAATGCAGAGGCCATTTATAACGGCATAAAAAACGTCCCCGGCATTGGCCTGCGCCACCGTCCCGACCCGGAAGGTGATATCGGTTACGGCGTGTATTTCGAAATGAAAGACAAAGCGGCACGCGACCATTGCATCCAGGGACTGAGGAAACGGAAAGTACCGGCATCTACGCTAACAGGATCGGTTCTTCTGCCTGTAGAGGAATCAGTGATAAATAAGCACACGCGGCATCCAGCCTGGCCATCCTTTAACAGCCCGGAAGGCAAAAAAATCAAATATGGCCCAGACGGTTGCCGCCAAACGCTGGAGATATTCGACCGTTTCGTTCAAGTCCGCGTCGGCGCAAAATACACTCAGCGGATCAACGACCACATAATTGATTCTATCCGCCAGGTCGTCCCGCACTAATTTTCCACTTCCCAGCGAGAGGATTTTCCAAAGTTTCCAGAAAATTAGTGCGGGACTGGCGTGATCTTCCGCGACCCCTGCCACAAGTGGCAGGGCTAATTAGCCCCGGCACCAGTGCCGGGGGGCTCGTTCAAAGTGTAATCAGGTCCCACAAGCGGTTGAGCGATTCGATGGTCTTGGCAATCGCTGCATCATCGGCCATCTGTTGGAGTTCCTGGTCGAAGGGTTCACACTCCACCGGACCATCATAACCGATTTTGACCAGAGCGTTAATGAATCCTTTCAAATCGATCACCCCCGTAGTCACCGGCAATTTGCGCCGGTTGTCGATTTGCTGGTCAATCGGGACGCCCGATGGAGCATCGTTGACGTGAACATGGACAATGTCCTTGTTGGATAAATCAAGCAATTCTTGCACCGTTCCATGTGAAGTATACCAATGCCAGCTATCCAGCAAAAGCCCTACGTTTGGTTCCCGCGAAGCGGGGTCCCTCCCTGTGCCGATTGCCTCGACCAGCTCCATCATGTCCGCCTGGGCGCAAATAAAGGCAAAGCGGTATCGTGCCCGCGATGTCCTGGGCCCCACGAATTCCAGGCCTAGCCGGATGCCGTTGTCTTTAAGCACCTTCGCCACTTCGCGAAGCCGCTGTTTGTGTTGCTCGAAGTTTTGTAGGTAAGTCAGTTCGTTGTGGCCGGGCGGAATCCAGGTCGCCATGCGCGTCACGCCCAATTGCTTCAAGACAGCCGCCCGCGTGGGCAGCCGCGCAAGGTCTTTGGCAAATCGGTCCTCATCTCTGCGAAACTCAACGGGCAGGCCGCTGGCGCCATATCGAACGCCTTTTTCCTTCATCGTCTCCAGCCATTGGCTAATTTCCGTGGCGGACTTATTCTCAAACTCGCCCAGTTCAGGCGTGATGCTGTCAAAACCATACTTCAGCGCATACGCCAACGCCTGGCGCTGATCGGCCTTGACGCCGATGTGGCCGCACGCCAGGTTCTTGTAAAATTTGACTCTATTCTTGCCCTGAGACGCCGGACCGGAAGACCCTGCAAAGTAGATCGTCGCAGCCGCAGCAATCGCTGACTGGCAAAATGTACGCCTCGATATTACCTTAGATTGTTCCCTTACCAGTTCAGTCATGATTGTTTCTCCTGGTTTTAATCATGGCGATATCCAGAATCGAGCATCGGGGCCCCTGCCACAAGTGGCAACCCCACCATAGTGATGGCGGGGTTAACCGGTTAGCCCCCAAATTTATTTGGGGGTATTAGCTATTCGATGGACTTAGCAGCTACCTTATCAGCGTCGTTGCCAATGTACAATGCCGTCTCCAGATAATCCATAGCTGAGACTCTGGAAAACGTGCAGAAATCATGAAAATACCTTAGCAGGTAAGCTTGTTCTTTGCTTATCCTTTCGGGAAGGATACCTCCTTCGATAAGCCCTGCATAGTGGTTCTCATTCGAAGCCAGATCGCTCTGGCATCTTATAATTCTGACCTTCACATCCAGAATCTGTCCATCATGAAACTGAATCTTTAGATCTAACACACTCTTAAGGGTGATCGGCTGCAAACATTTGTCACACCGGTCCTGACAGACAAATACTATCCCCTGGTGAGAAATATTAATGATGCAGAAGTTTCTATTTAGGACTTTTGGTGCAGCGTTAGAAGGGTAATACAGCCTGACAAATCTCCTTCTCTCACTCTTTCTCCTCTGGCCCTTTCTTCTTCCTCCTTGTGCGGTTGGGTCTTGTCTCCTGTCGCCGCCTCTTCTATCGCCGCCAATCAATGTTTTCATGATCCTAGCCTTTTCATGTACACCGTCGAACGCAGTTAGCCCCGGCACTTGTGCCGGGGGAGCCCCTGCCCCGAGGGGCAGGGCTAACCCCCGCCCCAGAGGCGGGGGCAAAGACTGGATTGAAGTGTCGCTCTGTGCCTCTGTGCTTTTGGGATGCCGGCGGGCCCCTTCATCGAGGTCCCCGCACCACTGATGGGCAACTGGTACGGCACCTAATATTTATATCGGCTTAAATTGTTTTTTCGATTTGGAAATCCTTCAATTATTGAGTCTTTGCCCCGCCTGCCGGACGGGCAGGTCGGTTTTTCTCGCCCGGCCAGCCCCCCGCCCAAGGGCGGGGGCTAATTAGCCCTGCCACTTGTGGCAGGGGCTAAAAAGGCGGTCACCATTCTGCCCCGTGAGAAAAAGGCCTTGTAAGCCATTACCCGCCCAGGAATGCTTTCTCACAGGGCAGGCCAGAGCCGTTTTGCGAGCCACTGCTCAGCAAGAACCGCAAAGTCCTTGAAGTTAATCCTCTTGGAGTTAATCGGCTCAGCACCATACAATTCAGCCGGTTGCCGCAGTGGGTAATATACTTCTGCTTGCGGTAAGAACCCTCGGTTCATAACGGTTTTAATCTGGTCCTGTGATAGAGCGTAGTCGTAAATCCGAACCTCATCGACCAGACCGTTCCAGCCTAAGTCTGCTGCCGTATCTTTGCCGCCCCTGCCAATCAACAACTTCGTATAACCGGTCAGAACGCCCCCTCGGATCGGCTGATTCGTAAACGAATTGTCTAAGACGCCATTGATGTACAATCTCAACGGTTCGCCGCTCTTCCAGGCCATCGCCAAGTGTTGCCAGTCAGTAGTCTGAACAGTACCGGCACTTTCAATCTCGTGTATGCCTTCGGTGGAGGTAATCCCGCATTTGATCACGTCATCCCGGCCGCTCATAGAACCTGCCTCGTCATAACGCATGTCTCGGTTGTCCGTGCCGTCAGGATTAGCGCAGATAAGGAAGCCGCGATCGGTATTGGTTAGATTAGACTTGATCCAGACCGAAAACGTCACTGCATCCAGACCATTGAGATAATCACCAGCATCGACATCGTTGACCTCATTACCCAGGCCGTTGAAGCTCAGGCAGAAGCCTGTGCCGCCGTAGCCGGGGCTTCTCCATGTCGCACCTGAGATGACACCATCATGACCTTTGCCGCTGGTATCACCTGCTATAGTGCCCGAACCCTCGTCAAGGGCCCAGTATGTAAGCAATTGACCTAACCTTGTGCGATCGCCCTGCAGCCAGTCGTTGGCCATTACCTCAAGGTCTGCCATGTCAACTACGCAGTCATTAGTAAGGTCGCCGGCCAGCGCGGCCACTTTATCAGGAATGCATCGCGGCACATACAGCCGGATATCGTCAAAGTACATCGTCCCGGCGCCACCAGGCTGCGGATGGGCCTTATCACCGAAGCCGATAGCCATCTTGTCCAGGTCAGTTAGATTTACCCCCTGAGCGCTAAACTCTTTCAGGTCGATGTTCCACTGCGTCCAGGTATTGATAAGCGTTGCGTTAGGATCTTGGTGATAAAAAACGCCGGTCGTCCCATCAGCGTTTGAGATAGCCACATACATCGGCGCTGCCTGGTTGCTGGTTATGCCAATATCCAGATCTGTCCACTGCACACCAACAGAGGTGTCGGGGAAACTCACATTGGAGAACTGCGCCACGCAACCTTGATTAACGTTATGGCTGGTTAGCGCCAGGCCTATATACATCGGCGCGTTCATGCTCACTGTCGCGATTGAGGCCAACTGCGTCCATATCGTGCCGTCCGCTGAATAGTAGCCCCTGACCAGACCGCCCAGGGTACGCTCTACTTTCACCCATTGTGGTGCGACAAGTCCCGCTTGCTGACTGGCTGTCGCACCGTTAGCGCCCGCAGTGTTACGATACTGCATCGCCACTCCGTTGCCAGGCGTAACACAAACCATTACGTATGCAGAGTTCGGGTCAAGTGAATCACGAATCATCACGCCGGCTTTAGCCCACGGGTCCGTGTTGCTCACACTCAATACTTTCACCACAACCGAGCTGGCGCCGCTAACTTCTTTGAATGCCAGGTGGAACCCGTCGGAGGCGCCCCCGATATCGTGGCCGCCGGCAGTGATGGTGTAAGTGCCGACCGGTCCTTCCACGAAACTGCCGAAATACGCTGCATAGCCCCGGAACCAAAGCGATAGGGCTTTGACTGACTGCTGCGTCCAATCCCGGCCAGACTTCAAGTCATCGATGTCAGCCAAGGCTTGCGAATAATTTGCCTGGCCAGAGTTGTCATAAAAGAAGGGCATCGCCTGAACAGGGCCATGAACGATAACTGTCTCAACATAATGTTCACCCTGAGAGAAATCTGGCTTAGGATAACCCACTGTGGAGCCATTTGCCGGGTCATCCCATCCGTCTACCCAGGTATCGAAGATTCTGTCAGGCTTATAGTCGTTGTAGTCCTCGAAGTCGTCAACCAATATATAGCTGGCTACCGTAAAACTCCAAACCGCGCCTTCGCTGATAGTTCCATCGGCGTTGACTTCGTCGATCCGCCAGTAGTATGTCTTGCCCAGGTTCAGGCTTAACGGGCCATAGCTTGCCTGTGGCTGGTTGCCTATGAAGGCGGTGCCATCATTAACATCCTGAAAACTGTCGCCGAAGTAGACGTTGTGCGAAGCGGCGTCTTTCCCCGCTGACCAGCTAAGAGTAGCTGTGTACACGATGTCTATCGCACCATCAGCCGGATAAGGTTTGTACGCTTTTCCCGTAATAGACACTGCTGTCAAGGTGGTTTTACCAGGATTTCTTTTATCAAAATCTAATTCGAAGTAGCCTGCGCCCTCGTAGGCAGTAATCTGGCCAGCAGTGATAAGTCCTTCGAGTTTTGTCTTCTGGTCGCCTTCTAAGACCAGCATACCCTCGGTAACATCGATCAGCCCGTATTTGTACATGACCAGGCCGCCGCGGGCTGTGCCAACATTGAACACCCCTCCATAAAGATTTATCCGCGCATATCCACCATTTCCCTTGCCGGGTATGTCCACGCCCTTGGCATTGACTGTACCGCCGGTCATATTCCAGGTAGCTTGGCAGCTGCCAGGTTTATCTCCGGCATCCTGCCACGCCATCTCGAAGATCCCAGGAGAACCAGTGAAGTCTATGGTCCCGCCGCTCATGTCAAACGTCGCGTGGCAGCCGGGTCCATCACCCCACCACATTCCCCAACCAGCTATCTGCAAAGTTCCACCCGTCATCGTCATGGTAGGTTTGCCGGGCACTTCGCAGGCCAAAAGACCGGTCTTGGCATCGATTCCATCTTGAATAACCGGGCCATTCGGTGCCTCCGCGGCTGGTGCATCAATATAAGCCTCGTCGGCACTGGTGGGCACTGTACTGGACTCCCAGTTGGCTGGATTGCTCCATAGCTTGTCAGCGCCACGGCCGGTCCAATGAATGGTAGCGGCGCTACTGGTCGAACTCAGCACTAAGACCAGAGCTATCAAACAAATCAATCTTGCACACATGATAATCCTCCTTCAAAATGTTGAAATAAAGATCCGCCCGAGGCGGACACAACAATTCTTGATTTGACAAAATCTGGGCCGACCTTTATCGCCGAGTCCGCAGAGATTCTAAATTTCGATCTTTTCTCTGCGGTCTCGGCGCTCTCTGCGGTGAGTCCTAAGTGCCCAAATATCACATCGTTTATTTATACCAAATTGGTTCCTTCTGGTCAAAAAAAATTGGACATTGATATATATCTGATTAAATTGTAAGCATCCCCCCGCCCGAGGGCGGGGGCTAATTAGCCCTGCCACTTGTGGCAGGGGCTTGGAGGTCTTTTTAAGGAGACTCCCGATGAATGGCAAAGACAATACCAGCCCCGTGAGAGAAACTATAATGCCGCTGCGCGGACGACGGACGAGAATCTCTCACAGGGCCAGCAGCGGCAAATCGGCTCTTTCTACAGAGACAGCATACCCAAAAACAGTTTCACGCAGAACCTTTATCCAGGCACTGGGTGCAATCGGTGTGGGGCCTGTCTTCTTTTCAGAAAGTCGAGCCAAGCGTGCAAAAGGCCAATCTGTTTCTGCTTACATTGATAGCCTGTCGGCGGAACAGCTTACAGCCATGTACACCGACATGCTAAAGATCCGCTTGTGGGAAACCAAGATCAAGGACCTGGCGTTAAAAGGAGGCTTTCGTGGTGTAGCTCATCTATATGTAGGGGAAGAGGCTGTGGCCGTCGGTGTCTGCAGCGCCCTGAGGTCAGATGATTACATAGCCAGCACTCACCGAGGCCACGGGCACCTGATTGCCAAAGGCGGTAATCTGAACTTGATGCTGGCTGAGATTACTCATAAGGCCACAGGGTACTGCAAAGGTTACGGCGGTTCCTTACACATAACCGACGTGAGCCTGGGGATCCTGGGTATGAACGGGATCGTAGGGGCCTCGCATCTAATCGGCGCGGGGGCCGCCTACGGAATCAAGGTCAAAGGAACCGACCAGGTAGTAGTAAGCTTCGGCGGAGATGGTTCTATACAGGGAAGCTTTTTCACCAGTGCCGCAAATAGTGCTGCCACCTATAAATTGCCCTGGATTTGTGTTATCGAAAACAATCAGTACCAGATTTGGGTACGGTGCTCAGACACATACGCCATAAGAGACTTGGCCCGGAGGGCTGATGGCTACGGGATTGAGGGACGGGTAGTGGATGGCAATGACGTTCTGGCAGTTTACGATGTGGCAAAATACGCGGTGGACAAAGCCCGTGCTGGAGGTGGGCCGACGATCATTGAGTGCAAAACTTACCGCTGGTATGACCATTATGGGTTCGGCGGCGCAAAAATAGCCGTAGACGGTGCTTTCGGTCTTGGCTATCGCTCCGACAGAGAGTTGCGAGAGTGGATGGCAAAAGACCCCATACCACGATTTAGAAGGTTTCTGGTAAACGAAAAGGTCCTTACCGAAGAAAAAGCTGATCAGATCGAGGCACAAGTCAAACAGGCGGTTGATGAGGCTGCTACATTTGCGCAAGCCCAGCCAGTTCCAAAACCCGAAGACGGCTTATTAAACGTCTTTGCTGAAGGGGCTGTTGCTCTACATAGAAGCTGAAACACAGAAGGAGCTAAAGACCATGCCAAAGAGTATGACATACGCGATTCTGGAAGCGATTCAAGGAGAAATGCGGCGGGACAAATTGTTAACCGTCTTATATGAATACCAACGACCGGCGGCCAGTTGGTCAGGGCGAACCATTGATCTGGAGGCTGAATTTGGACTCTGGCGAGCACGATTCAGCGCCATTGACGAGAACTGGATTGTCGGCGGCGCAATGGGGATGTCAATGATTGGCGTTCGGGCAATTGCCCATATACCGAGCATGACTACTCTTATCCCTTATGAATTGATGTTCAACCATGCAGGTAAGCTTCGCCACATGACCGGCGGACAAGCGGCATTTCCCATGGTGCTCTGGGCTGACATGCAAGGAAGATCACCATTTCAAGCTGGTCAGCACGCCGACGCTGGACTTGAATCCTGCTATGCCCGGCTGGCCGGACTAAAGGTGGTAATTCCCTCCAATCCTTATGATGCCAAAGGTTTGATGATATCAGCTATTAGAGATGTTGATCCGGTCGTATTCTGTCAATACCCGGTTCCTGCCTCCGGCCCGGAGGTTCCCGATGAACCATATACCATTCCGATAGGCCAGGCTGCGGTTCGTACGGAGGGCAGCGATATAACCATCGTTGGCTACGCACCGCAGACAGTTGAGATTGCCAAGGCGGTTGAGCAGCTCAAACAGCGTGGCATCAATGCCGAATTCATTGATCCTCGGACCTTGGCACCTCTGGAGCAGGTTATGGAGACTATCATTAAGTCGGTCAAAAAGACCGGCAAGCTTTTAACTTCCGACGATGGCTCCTACAGCTTCTGCAATTGCGCCGAGATTATTGCCAGAACAGCAGAGATGGTGCCAGGTGCCAAGTTCAAGAGACTGGCGTTTCCTGATGCTCCAGCACCGGGTGCACCGGAGATGATCAATTATATGAGAATCAGCGCCGCTGACATCGTTGCAGCCGCTGAAAAGATGGTACGAGGATAGCCGTGAACGGACAGAGGACAGACGACAGAGGACAGAGCCACGCCTGTCCCGAGCAAGGTCGAGGGAAGCGTAAGCGAGTGGATGCAGAATACAAAAGCCCCTCGGCCCAGAGGCCGAGGTTAATTAGCCCCCGCCCCTGGGCGGGGGGAGCTAAGCTCTCATCTCGGCGAAGTGCCGAGCCGGAGCCGGGCAGTCGAAGCCCTCAACGCAGCCTGAAATGTAAGTACTGTGGCTTCAACACCCATAGGGATTTCATCAAGGCAGCATTTTGGACCGACAAAGGACTGATTGTCGTAGAAGATATTCCTGCGCAGTTGTGTGAAGGATGTGGCGAGCATTTTTTCCAGGAGGCGATCACACAAAAAATTCGCAAAGTGCTAACATATCCGTCAGCAAAAGCAAAACGGCAGATTCACGTGCCGGTCTACTCACTCGGACAGGTCGGAAAGGGAAAATCAAACAGTAAAAATCAATCCGCCATACGTCTGGCGGATAAAAATTGCGGAATCCCTTAGGGATGACTTGATCAATTTTGCATTTTGAACTTTGATCCGCCAGAGCCCCGCTGCCTGCTTCCGCAGGCACCAGTTTACCCCCGCGAAAGCGGGGGCGGGGCCAAGCTCGCCCCTGCGAAAGCAGGGGTATGGCGGATTAATCTCTGTGGACTTTGTGTCCTCTGTGGCTTTTTTGGCCAATTGGTGCGCTGTCCAAATCCTCGTCCGACCGCCAAGCCCCCGCACTAATTGCCCACCATATTCCAAGCCTGCCTGCCGGCAGGGACCAGCTCAATCTAACGGCAATTAGTGCGGGGCTCATAGAAAAAACTGGGGCCTATCCCGAACCAGTCAGGACAGACCCCGAAATGGTCATACTATTTAGCCCCCGCCGGTTCGCTTCGCGAACGCGAAGCTGCGGGGGTCCGACGCCGTGCCGGCCCCTGCCTCCGCAGGGGCAAGCTTGTCCCCGCGAAAGCGGGGAGCTAAACATTCGCAGCACCCTGCCCGCCGCCCCGACTCGCCCCTGCGTCTTCTCTGGCGGAAGCCAGGAGCGGGGGCGGGGGCTAACGATTACGGCCACAAAAGCTGCTCAAGCCAGGCATCAGCCAATACCGCAAAGTCCTTGGCATCAACATCATCATCACCATCCAGATCAGCTACAACAGCAGCACCTCTGTCAAGCCATTCGTTGGCCAGGATATCAAGGTCTGCGTAATCAACCACGCAGTTGCCACTCAAGTCAGCAGCGGGCTTACCCATCGAAGGTATACATCTGCTGGGATAAACCCGGATGTCATCGATGTATATGGTGCCCTTACCACCAGCCTTCGGACTGGCACGGTTGCCAAGACCAATATATATCTTCTTGACAGCCTTCAGATTCACGCCAGCACCGCTGAAGTCAGCCAAGTTAATGTTCCATTCCTGCCAGTCTGTTTGTACAGCGGCACCTGGATCAGCATTGTTGACCACCTTGACCTTGCCGGTGTTGTCTTCCACAGCCACATACAACGGCTCGGCAGTGTTAGTGCCAGTAACAGTAGAAGCAATGTCAGCGACTGTCCAGGCGCCCGTAACCGAACCACCGGCAGAAACGTTGCTGAATTGGGCCATGCACAACACATCATTCTGATGGCTGGTCAAAGCTAAGCCGATATAGACATTCGAAGCCATCGTAATGGTCACAGGGTTGCTGGCATCGGTTTCGGCACCGCTGGGGTCTTTCATCGTCCAATTGATGCCATCGGGCGAATGATAGCCCGTGAACACGTTGCCTTTGCGTACCACCTTGACCCAATACGGCGCGGTCTGAACGTCAACGCCATGCTCACTGTCGGAATCGCCAGCCTCATGACGGCACTGGAAAGCCAGACCGTGGCTCGGGTTCGGCGTGACAGCCATAAATGCATGCTTGGATGCAGGATCGAGCGTCTCACGGATCATAACGCCGGCCTTTCGCCACTCATTTGTGCCTGGCCCGCCTATACTGACAACCTTAGCAATGATCTCGCCATCACCGGAGAGCTGCTTGTACATATAGCGGAACTCATCAGATGCACCCCAGATATCCGTGCCCTCTGCGCTCATCGTGAAGGTGCCTGGCGGGTTCTCCAGAAAGTCCGGCGGATTGCCTCTAACATACAATGTCAAGGCCTTAACGTTGTTTCTGGTCCAATCCTGCGGTGAGGCCCACTCTCGGTGAGTCTCTGAGTAACGGGCTTTGCCACCTGTGCCGCTATTGTCGTAAGTTAATGGCATCGACTGGGCGCCGCCATGAATGATGGTTTGCTCCGCATACGGAGGCACGCTGTTACCCACAGCAGAGCCTGTGCCATTACCGGGATAGCCAGGTGCCGGCAGGCTGTATCCTAAGCCGTCTTTCCAGGTCTGGAATATCCTGCTGCCAAGATCATCAGTGTAGTCCTCAAAATCATCCACAATAAGATAGTCGGCTACTGTAAAGCTCCAGAGCTTGCCTGTGGTGATGGTGCCATCGGTATTGTACTCATCGATCCGCCAGTAGTAAGGACCGCCGCCCCACTGCACACCTTCCGGCGGAGTATAGCTGGCAGCGGGCTGTCGGCCTCGATATATGCCTGTTGAAGCTGTAGTAGCATTGGCCACCGCGGTCCGATCTGTTCCGAAGTACACATCATGCTGAGCCGCCTTTTCGCCCGGCGACCAGGTAAGCGGCAAGGCCCGTTCTACATCCGGTACCGCCTTGTCAGCAGGCTTGGGGTTCCAGGCGAGTGTTGGATCACCCATCATAACTTTTCTAATCTGGGCCTGTGTCAGCGCCACGTTGTACAGGCGGACATCGTCAATCATGCCATTCATCCACTCGCTACCGTAACCGGTATGGCCGATCCGCATACTTTCCCCGGCTGTCATTAGTAGCGCGGTGCCGGAAATACTTATGGTTCGCTTGAGGTCGCCATCCAGATAGAGTCTAACCTGGTGATTCGTGTTATCGATCACATACGTGATCATGTACCATGTGTTGACCTGCAAATCACCTCCCTGTCCGGTGGTCCCGGTGTGGGTTGACTCAATATCTAGCGCCGTATCAATCCAAGCGCTGCCGGTGCCTATATCGCCGTGGACATTGGTGGCCTGGACTTTGAAATCGAAGGTGTACTCTCCCCCCACACGAGTTCCATGGACTCCGAAAACGCCCGGCTCGGTGGCGATGTTTACCCACGCTGACACCGTAAAGTCGTTAAGGCCTAGCTTAGGACTGTAGGCGATCTCGACGTAGTCGCCGTTGCCGTCGAATTTTAGAGCACCGCCGTCGTGACCATCCACCCACTGCGGGTTGCCCCTAATGGAGCCGTTATTATTATAGCCGGACCAGTCAATAATGAAAGTACCTGCGCCCTCATCAAACTTCCACCAGCCGACAAGAGTGGGGTCGCTAATAGGTATGTCGGGCATTGTTCTGAAATGCCAGACAGAGCCTGTGTACTTGGTGCCGGCTGCGTCGTACTCATCTATCCGCCAATAGTAAGTGGTGTCCTTTGCAAGCGTTCCGGGGTCATAGGTTGCAGTTGACTGCTTTCCTTTGAAGGTGCCGCCGGTGCCATTAGCAACAGCAGTCTGGTCGGTGCCGAAGTACACGTCGTGCGAGATTCCACCGACACCCGCAGCCCAGCTAAGGTCCGCGTCGGTAGCTACCAACTTGGCCCCATCCCGTGGATTGGGGTTATAGGCCGTAACTGGTGCAGAAGTAAAGCTCCAGATGTCGCCTGTATGAACGGTAACTCCGTCAGGCTCAACCTCATCGATCCGCCAGTAATAAATAGTCCCTGGCGTAAGACCAGCAACGTGCCAATAAATGTTGAATGGCTGTCGGCCTCTGAACTCAGCGGCGCCCGGCGTCGGATTGGTGCCAAAGTACACATCGTGGAACTGGGCGGTCTTTCCCGCCGTCCACTGAAGAAGCGGCGTCAGAATACCGGTTGCGCCATCAGCCGGACTGGGATTGGTAGCCATCAAGTCAATCGGCCTAATGACTGGTGAAAGGTATTTGCCTTCGATGACCGCCCGGGACGCGATACCCGGCCCTTGCCAGGCAACAGCTAAGTTGTCGCCACCGCCGCCTTCGGACATAATCGCCCAGATGTAATACTTTTTACCGGCCTGCAGCGTGATGGCCTTGGACTTTTGCTCCGGACCGCCGGAGCCTCCACCGGTATTATCGAAATCACGAGAAGGCACCCAGCCGGGCACGCTGGCAATCTGCACCGCCTTTTCGGGCGTTTCATCGGTGCTCAGCCATAGCTGGCTCTGATCGTCGGTGGCAATCCAGAAGGTGTAGTCGCCGGTTTGCGGCGGGTACAGATAGCCGCGAACACGGGTGCCGTAGCCATCCCGCCAGTCGGTCTGGCCCTCGAAACTTGTCCGCCATTCGCTGGCATCGGGATTATCCGGATAGCCCGCATAGTTCAGCAGCACATTGAGATCCCAGCCGTTCCCACTGTCGCCATGGTAATAGTACTCAAACAGGATATTACCCTTGCCAAGTTGGCCGAAGGCATTACCAGTCAAAGCCAGCACCAAAGCGCAAGAAATAAGATAAATCAGTCTTTTACACATAATAGTCCTCCTTCAAAAAGATTGAAAAATATTCGCCTTTTATACCAGATATATTTGTACCAAACTACCCAGCTTAACTTCAAGAAAAATCTTGGCCGAGACTACAAAAAATTCAGCCGCGTCAGAGACTCTCTTGTATATTGGCACTACCCGTAGGTTCTGCCAGCTTCATCTACGTAAATAGTTCCTTTTGCCTGCTTTATGATCTTGACGGCTTTCGGCACCTCCTCCAGCTTGGGGACTTTGAACAGCCGGCCACAAGCTCGACACCTTATTCTTTTGTCTGCTGCGGCGGCATCCATCAGCCAGTTATTGCTACAGTCAGGACATCGGGCAATAATACGCATCGCTACGCCCTTTGCTGCAACCGCTATATCTGTGTCTGGTGCTATCTGGAACTTGACAGAAAGCCAAAATATTATAGCAGCAGAAGTCGAGGAATATCCATCCAAATCTACCAGTTGTCCTATAATGTTACTCGGTCGCGTGCACTGTCATCATAGGCAAGATGACCATTTGGCTGATAAGGCAGAACAACACGATTTTACTTGATTTTGCTACTGGAATTTGCTACTATATCCTAACCGGGGAGTGGCAGATGACAAAGCTAAACTCGTCCACAGTTGTTAAGCCTGTCTTTGCAGATGATGCTATAAAGCCGTTATGCGGTGCTGGTCGCCAGGGGGATCACTGCTGCGCAAGAGACGACGTTATTGCTGTGGATGTTCACATCAGATGCAACCGCAATGCAATTGCCGATGTAGGCTGTTGGTATATGCCAACACTACCTCTCTGCGACGATCTTATAGGGCAGATTCTTGACTACTACGCTTAAAAGCTTTGTTCTTTGGACAGAGACCGCATTTTCATATGCAGAAGAGTTGTGAGCCAAAAACGGCGAGGCATGAGTACCTGTGGGGGTGCCAAGTGTACACATTTCCTCGCCGCGTCCACAAAATGAGCCCAGGCTTTGTTCGGTCTTTATACCCCGAATTTTATTATGTTTTCTGCCGCGGCTCGGATGTTTTCCGGACTTTCGAGCTGTCCGGACCGTAAGAGCTCGTTAGCTCGCTGGACGACCTTGAAGTCGGCTGGCTGAGTTAGCATCGCCTTATCAACTAAAGACGCGTAATTAATCTGCAGCGATATATCCACGCCGCCATCTGCAAGAGTTTTTGCCGAGTTGGGCTGCCCAGAAGCTGGCTTGGGCGGCATATCTGGAATTTGATGTGCATCTATCTTATTTATCATTATATACTTTCCTCCTGAGTTTCCAATCTAAAATCGTTTTCGCATGTTTTCTGGAAAACTTAACGACTTTTGCCGAATTCTCGTTTTCTTCAAGACCCTTTCACCGCTGAGAATCCCCGCCTGCGCGGGGACAGGCTTGCCCCTGCGGAGGCAGGGGTCACCGAGTTTTTTTCTTTGTATTTTGGCTCTGCGTACTCAGCGGTCTCTGCGGTTATTCCCTGTGCAAAGTCTCGGCCACCTCATAAGCTACGAATCTGACAAACTCAAGCGAACTGATAGTAACTAACTGCTCGCGTAAAGACGCTGAACCCGACCGTAGATGACGCTGAAAATACTCCTTTATTCGGCATTCAGTTGCCTTTCCAGAAGCATCCCAAACCTGTTCAAGTGCCCACAGCAGATCTCCAGTCTTTACATCTATCAGCTTCATGCGAAGCCCAACGGTAAGATGGGGGTAAGGCCGGTATTCGGTGACGGCCCCTACCAATATTGCGTCGCACTTTAATGTCCGGTGGATTGCCGATAATTGTTCAAGGCTATAAGCTGAGTCCAAGTCCAGTTGCAGACCACGCCATGCTGGGTCTTGTTGGCTTACGACAGTTAATCCGAAGACTTGCTTATTCTGCAGTGCCACGAAAAGAGCCTCGGTCAGGTCAGCAGAAATCTCCGGATAGCTCGAATCGTTACCTAACTGGACAATAGCAACTCTGCCGACGGTGCACAAATTCCTGGCCGGATTCAGATAAAAACCATCCGCTTTGCGTATGCAGGCGTTTTCACGCTGGCAGCCGCAAAGAAGGCCGCAGACAGAAAACAGAGAACAGAAAACAGAGAACAGACTTCTGACTTTTGTCTTCTGCTTTCTGACTTCTGACTTCTGTCTTCTGTCTTCTAAATTATCCATTGCCTGCTCCTGGAGTTGGGGCTTCCTGTGATTTGGCCCCGCCGCCCCGACTCGCCCCTGAGGGGCGAGCATCCGGAGACGCGGGGGCGAGCTGGCCCGGCGGCCCTGGCGAGACGCTGGTTACCGCGGTATCTTCTATATCCTGCCCCTCGCTCAAGTCGGCCGTGACCTCTCCGCCCAGGACCTTCAGAATCTTAAGCAAGGCTTCCAGTTGTGCCATTTCAGCCTGCCGCATCTCGTCGCGAAAGCCTAAGATATTCGTTTTCCAGTTGTTCAGCTCAATCCGCATTTCAACAAGAAGGTCATTTGCCTGGGTTAATTCCTTTTGCGCCTGCGCGAGCTCGGTTTCCAAGGCGGTAATCTGCTCTTTGAGCCGGTTATTTTCGGCAAGGTAGTCCTGGTTTTTTCTCTCAAGCTCGGCGGCCTGCCTGGAAAGCTCGGCATGTTTTTCCAGTAATTCCATAGCAGACTCCACCGCGGTTCGGTTTTGCGGGGCAGCATCTTGAAACCTTTTGGCAATAGAGCCGTCGGTCGGCTGGTTAGCCTCGGCCCAGGGGCGGGGGCTAATCCCACTTAGCAGTGTCTGCGGCGCAGTTACGCCCGCCTGCTGCTGCGTAGTCGAACAGCCCAATGGCAAAAACACCAGTAACGATACTGCCAGAACAAAACTAAATTTTCTGCTAACACGCATTGCATTTTCTCCTTATTTATGGATATCAGACACGGATTCACACTGTTCTTTAACTGATATTTTTGTTTCCGTGTTAATCAGTGTCGAATTTCCTTTTATTGGTTGGACAAATTTGTACCATCAGCGTACTCGCAGCGAAGAAGCGTTTTTGCGCCGCAGGAGCAGACTACTTCTATAACCGCAAATTCAGGACGGCTCTGGACAATCCGCGCCTGTGGCGTAACAGGACCCGCAATTTTACCCTGCTGCTGGCTCGTTTCGGGATGACGTACATCGAGCCTAACTTGGCCTTCGAGCTTAACCTCAGTACTTTTTAGAATGTGTCCTGCTGTCTTTGGCATCTGTCACCGTGATTGCCTACAGTTTGAAGTGCCTAAAATGACACTTAAGTGTCATCCTGAGGCGAAGCCGAAGGATCTGGCCAACGAGAGAGAGATTCTTCGCTTCGCTCAGAATGACAGCCGTGCTGTCACTTTAGGCACTTTAGCTCACTTTAGGCACTTTAGCTCATTTTTGCGCTCGTCCCGGTCATGCACAATAATCTACAGAAGGGTGGCCGTTTTCACCATCGGTAGTTTCGTCACCGCGGTCCTCTTGGTCCGCCAGATCGTTGCGCCGTTGTTTGCCATTTTCCTCTTGTTTGCGGTGTAAATTCTGCCGGCGTTTTCTTTCTTGGCGCTGTTTTGCCGGCGTCAAGCCTGCGATATTCTGCAGCCCATCCACCGGCTTTATTATGTTGTAGTCGTTATCCGCCATCTTTCCATTGCCTTAATTCTACAGATAACCGAAACAGTGCACTGGCGTGCAACTGGCTAACCCTCGACTCAGTAATCTTTAATAGGTTGCCTATTTGCTTCATCGTCAGGTGTTGCTGATAGTACAGTAAAATAACCTGTCGCCGCCTTGCGTCCAACTTCTCTATGGCCTCGGTTAACTTTTCTATAAGTTCCGCTTTTTCGAGCTGCTGATCCGGAGTAGCTGTCTGGGCAGAAGTTATAAGATTACCCAATGCGGGCTGCTCATCAGTAAAGCCGTCGATTGAAACAAATTTTTGGGCGCGAGCGTTCTCAAACAGCTCGTAAACCTCATCGGTACTGATGCCAAGTTTCTCGGCCAGCTCATCATCCGTAGGTGCGGTGCCAGTTTGCTCGGTAATTTTCCGGGCCAGTTCCAGTGCATTTCGGATCTGCTTGGCCAGACTTGCAGGCAGCAAAGATGCGCCTCTTAGTTCATCGAGGATAGCTCCTTTTATCCTGATATAGGCGTATGTTGTGAACTCGGCATGGTGGCAAGAGTCGAAATCGCGGGCAGCCTTGACCAATCCAACAGTCCCAGCCGAGACTAAGTCCTCAAACGATAACGGCGGCTTAAGGTATGTCACCGCCCGGTAAGCAATTTTGTTAACCATGGGCAAGAGCTGCTCTATCCGCTGGTCATCGAGTGACTGGGATTTCTGACCCGAGTATGCGCGCACGGCGGCACACTGACGGACACTGACTGGCGTACGGACGAACGCGGACGCCAGGTCGCCGGTGTCAGTCCGTGTTGGTGTCCGTGTATGTCCGCGTACTGCCACCGCCTTTTTCCTTTTGCTGCGACGGTGCCACGGCCGAACCGTGACCCCTTTGGCTTGTAATCATGGCACTAATCAAAATAGCGTTAATTGCTTTCACTACTAAGCTAGCTGCTACATACGCAACCAATGCCCCTATCACAGCTCGCTTACAACAGGTAAATGGTGAAAGACCACTAAACCAACTGACAAAGCTCAGGCAGAAAAAGCACATCACAGCAACCGTGACTGCAATATATCGAGCGTTTAGAGGCATAATTGTTTCCCGCCCCTGCTGCCCGTTTTCACGGGCACGAGTTTACCCCCGCAAAAGCGGGGGCAGGGGTATTAACCAAACCCCACGTAAAACGTGGGGCTAAATATTTTGAGCATTTAGCCCCCAGTTCCACTGGGGTTTTGGGCCCCGCGCAGGCGGGGCCTGGGTCCCTTCAAATTGTTCTAACCAGACACACCTACTGCTTCCAAAGCCGGCAAAACTTGCGGAGCTTCCGTGGAGCGAAGTCCCTGTCCTTGCTCTTGCGGCATAGCGGATTCGGCCTGCTGGACGGTTATGGTTTCTATCGGCTCTATCTCGGTCCCCAGGACAATCTCGTCATAAGCCAAAACTGGCAGCGGAGGCACGGTCCGTGATAACATCGCCGCCAGCGGGTAGCGCAACCTGGAATCGCACAGCAGAACCACCTTGTCCTTGCCTTTATCCATTGCCGCCTTCCAGGCCTGGGCAATTCTTCTGCTGGTCTCCATCACTACCTCGCTCTGTAAAGCCAACGTTATTTCTCCTGCTTCCTGACGCAAAGTAGAGACCATCTGATGCTCAAAAGCGGGTTCCAGCGTTATAGCCGAAATCGAGCCTCGCTCGTCTTTGTACTGCTCGGTAATTGTTCTGCTTAATGATTTGCGAACCAACTCCGTCAGAGCGGTGGCACTTTTAGTCTTTGAAACATTTTCGCCAAGTGACTCCAGTATGGTTGTTAACTCACGAATCGGTACTGCATCTCTCAGCAGGTTCCTGAGCACACGCTGAAGCAATCCGATAGATATTTGCCCATCGGCGCCGACAAGGTCGCCGACCAACGAAGGCTGGCTTTTGCGAAGCCGATCAATAAGAAGCTGCACGTCCTCGCGAGTCAACAGCTCATCGGCGTGCTTCTTGAGTGTCTCGGACAAGTGCGTAATAAAAACGGACTCAGGATCGATCACGGTGTATCCCGCCAGTTCAGCCTTTTCCTTATTCTGTGCTGTGATCCACAAGGCAGGCAAGCCATAGACAGGCTCAGTAGTCTCCATGCCCTCGACTTTCTCCCGCACGGTGCCTGGGTCCATAGCCAGATACCTGCCTGGCTCTAATCGGCCTTTTGCCACTGGTATGTCCGATAGGTTGATCTGGTAGGCATTCGGTTCAAGATTGATGTTATCCCGCAGGCGAACCAGTGGGATAATGATGCCCAGTTGCTGGGCAAATCCTCTCCGCAGAGCTCCGATGCGTTCAAAAATAGTATTATCTTTGCGAGGGTCAACCATACTGATTAACCGCACGCCTACTTGCACCGAGATTCTGTCCACATCCAGAAGCTCCTCAACAGGCTCTTTTTCGCTCCTTTCTTTGATGGGTGTCGGCGGTTTGCGGCGCTGCTTTTGGGCCTTGACGGTCATTCGTCCCAGCACAGCGGTGCCGGTAGCCAGTAAGGCAAAAGGTATCTTTGGCAGGCCTGGCACCAATGCCATCGCGGCGATGATGCAGGCCGCTATCATCAAAGGCTGAGGACTGGCCAAAAACTGCCGGGAGAAATCCTGACTGACACTACGGCTGGAGGAAATCTTAGTTACCAAAAAGCCTGAACTTATGGAGATTATCACTGATGGTATCTGGCTGACCAGCCCATCGCCAATAGAAAGAATCGAATAGGTTTTTATAGCGTTGGCGATAGGCATACCGCGAGAATAGCCCATCGCTATACCGCCGATGATGTTGATTGCGGTAATTACCAGTCCCGCCTTGGCGTCGCCACGAATGAATTTACTGGCGCCGTCCATAGCACCGTAGAATTCGCTTTCCTTGACGATTTTTGCCCTGCGTTCGTTAGCCTGAGTTTCGGTAATAAGGCCGGCATTCAGGTCTGCGTCAATCGCCATTTGTTTGCCAGGCATCGCGTCGAGGGTGAACCGGGCAGATACCTCGCTTATCCGCTCAGCACCTTTTGTAATTACGATGAACTGGATAACCACCAAGATCAGAAAGATAACCAATCCAACGACCAAGCTGCCGGCAGCAACGAAATTGCCGAAGGTCTGGATAATCTTGCCGGCATCGGCCTGCACCAGAATCAGCCTGGTCGAGGCCACGTTAAGAGACAAACGAAACAGAGTTGTGAAAAGAAGCAATGAAGGGAATGTAGACAGCTCCAACGCCTCTTTCGCCGAGAGCGTAATTATTAGTATCGCCACCGCCAAAGATATGCTGCAGGCTAAAAGCATATCCATTAATTGTGTGGGAAGAGGCACAAGAAGGGTGGCCAGAATTGTCACCAGTCCGACGGCCAAGATGATATTACTGGCCGTACCTTCAGGGCCCAGCAATTGGGGATCAGTTGACACCTGAGCGCTGAGCCCTGAGCCCAGACTTGCGGTTCCTACCTGTTGCCTTGACGCTGTCGATTTCAGCGAAACTGCCATTCTCAAATGTCCCTGTCAAACAAGTGGTTAGCCCCCGCCCCTGGGCGGGGGCCCTCGGCCCTAGGGCCGAGGCTAATCGGCCCGCTCAGCGGGCCTATGTCGATGCCTGATCAGAAGAAACGCCGGCACCGATAATCTGCTTTATTCTGACAGCGAATTGATCGTCCACCACCACGATATCGCCCACGGCAAACTTGGCATCCTTCAAAAACAAATCCGCCGGTTCATCGATTGGCTTGTCGAGCTTCAAGACCGAGCCGGGCCCAAGTTGTAAAAGCTGGCGCACAGGTATCTCGGTCCGACCGATAGAAACAGTGACAGGCACGCTCATATCCAGCAAGATGTCCAACTTGTTGGGCGAACCGGGCGATTGCCTTCCAATCGCTTCGGGAAACTCAACAGACTGTGCCTGCTTTTGGGACTCGGCTTGTACAACAGCGTCCTGGGTTGGCCCATGTGGCGGGGCTCCCTCTTTCGAGGTTTTTTTCTCATTGACCTTTTCCGCCGTAGCTTTAGCTGTTTTTGCCATACTTGTGTTCCTGGTCAGTGCCCCGCCCATCGCTGCGCGGGGTACGCGTTTACATTTGCACTTTATCGCCTACCGCTTCGGTAATTACTACAGCGTACTGGCCCGATAATCTCGCGGGCCGGCCGCGGAAAATTGTTCGGCCATCAACAATTAACTCCATAGGCTCATCAATTGCCCTATCAAGCAAGAGTATGTCACAAGGGGCAAGACCAACCAACTCTTCAAAAGCAAGAGCCGTGCTAGCCAATTGAGCCGTAATAGAAACTGGCATCTGGTACAGATGTTCCATTATCGCTTTTGAGACATTCTCAGCACTTAAACCCCCCGCCCCAGAGCGGGGGCTAATTAGCCTCGGCCCTTGGGCCGAGGGCGGCTGGAAAGTTTCCCCCACGATAGGCGCCAACTCGCTGCAAGATATTACAAGGACAGCTTCGCTGCGACTGTCTGAGCCGGTCTTGCCGACCGAAAAGGTGATTTTGCAGAGTTCCTGCGCCTCTCCGGTTCCCGCGAAGCGGGGGCCCTCTGACAGCTCAAATGGCAGCTCACCTCTGACGATGTTTGTCGCTGGCTCGAAGTAGCCAAGTCGACACACAGAAGCAGAAAGAGCCGCCACAATAGACGCGGCGATGTCCAGCAAGAGCGATTCTTCCAGTTGCGATAGGACTTTGGGAGAGCCTTTTGCGGGTTCGGTCTCGCCCAGTAATTGTGTCACCCAGGCGATGGCTGTTTTCTCCGGTATGGAAATAAAGCCGCACCCCCTGCCACAAGTGGCAGGGCTAATTAGCCCCCGCCCTTGGGCGGGGGGCTGTCTGTGACCCTGCCCGTCCGGCAGGCGGGCAAAAGCCAGGTAGTAATCGTTCTGCCCGCCACCCCGCCTCGCGGTGGAAGATGCAGGGGCGTGCACGCTGCCTGTAACTTGCCCGTCCGGCAGGCGGGTTTGACCAAGAAGTTCACCGACAAAGTGCTGGGTAGTCGAGAGGATTGTGACATCGAAGTTACAGTGGCAGAGCTGAGTAAATTTTTGAGCAATCGCCGCAGCAAAATTCTTTGTGAAGCTCTCAAGGATGCCGAGCTGTTCGCGGCTAAAGTAATGCGGCTGATGCCAGTTATACTCGGTGACTTCTTCTGGGGTAGGCTCGCTACGTGGCTGGGAACCAACGGCAGCCAAAAGTTGTCGGATCCTTTCTTTAGTTAAGCTGAGCGTGCTATTCACTGTATGGCAAACTCCTTTATTAGAACACGCTTGATTTGTGGCGTCGCATCAGGGAAAAGTTTTTCGTTGAAAGTATCCAGTATTTCCAATTGGAGCCGCTGGAGGTTTCTGTCACCACGCATGTCTTCAATGGTCTTGCCTGCCAGGTAGATAGTGAGCCAGTTTTTCAGCAGTGGTGTGTTCTGCTGCAGGAAAGCGGTGGCTTTCCTCTCGTCCAGCTCCGGGCTGATTTCCAGCGTTAGTGCTACACGAACATATCGTGTCGCACCTGGCTCATTAAGATTCGCCACGACAGGCTCCAGGTCAAAATACCATCCTTTCTGCACGTTTTTTTGTGCACCATCCGCTCTTGTTAGGGACGGCGTTCCGTGGGAGCTTAGTTGTGCTTGAGTCGGCGCTGCGCCTCCAGCGGAATCTGTTGTTTCGGTAGCAGTCCAGTGCCCCAGCAGTCGACCCAATCCGAACCCGGCACCGGCACAAATAGCCGGTACTGCAGCAATTATTATCCATTGCAGAGGCTTGCCGTGGAGCAGGGTCCTACGCCCACCAGTCTTTTCAAGGCCTTCCTCTGCTTTGTCGGAAGTCTGGTCTAATTCCGGCGGTTGCGGTCCGCCTGCCGGACGGGCAGGGTCTTTTTGCTCTTCTAAGTCTTTGTCCTTTGCCATTTTCTACTTCGCACCTCAAATCATCTCAAAAATCAAAATGCAAACAGCAAAATTAAGGAAGTCGTCCCGGCTTCCTGGGACTCCACAATTTTGATTTTTTATTTTTGATATTTGAATTTTTGTACGCTGCACGCTATATGCTTACTTTGCTGGGTGCGGCCTGCCGATATCGTCGTATTTTGTCTCGAAGCGTCCGGTCGCTGATGCCCAATATCTTTGCAGCTTTTGTCTGGTTGCCCGCCGTCTGACGCAAGGTATCCAGAATCGCGCGCCGCTCCACCTGCTCGAGCGGTATTCCGCCCATCCCCGCATTCGCGGGGAACAGTGTATCCGCTTGCGGCAGAGGCTGTAGTTCATCAAAAAGCCAGGAGACGTCAGCTAATGAAAGGACAGGACCCACTCCCAATATCAGCGATGTCAGCACCACATTTCGTAACTGGCGGACGTTGCCAGGCCAGTCATACTTGGCAAAAATATCTATCATCGCAGGATCGAGCGAAGTTATGCAGCGGTTTGCCTGACGGGCATAAAGATTGACGAAATGCCATACCAGTTCAGGCAAATCCTCAGGGCGTTCTCTCAACGGCGAGATTTCTAATCTCACGCCGCTCAGCCGATAGTACAGGTCCCGCCGGAGCATACCCTGGCGAACGACTTGCAGCAAATCTTTGTTAGTAGTACTTATTATTCGGACATTGACCCTGACATCCTCATTGCCGCCGACCCGCTGGAATTCCTGCTGTTCAATTAGCCGAAGTAGTTTTGCCTGAAACCTAAGAGGTGTCTCAGTAATTTCATCCAGCAGCAAGCTCCCGCCGTCGGCCATTTCAAATCGGCCGAGGCGCTTCGTATAGGCGCCGGTAAAAGCACCTTTTTCGTGGCCAAACAATTCGCTTTCCAGAAGCGAATCGCTCAGTGCCGCGCAATTGACTTTGATGTAGGGTCCCAGAGCCCTTTTGCTCTTCTGATGAATAAGGAAAGAAATCAGCTCTTTGCCCGTTCCGCTTTCGCCACTTATCAAGACCGCAGCGTTTGTGGGAGCTATTCTTTCAGCTAACCTGACGGTTTGAACCAGCTTTGGACTTCTGCCGACAATCTGGTAGAGACATTGGCTGCCCTGCTGGGCTGAAGCCACCGTACAAACACTGTGGTTTGGCAGCAAAGTATCTAACAGCGTCTCTATTTTTTGGCGCTGCAGCGGTTTAATCAAAAAATCATAGCAGCCCGCACGTATGGCTTTAACGGCTGTCTCAACGGCCACTGAACATGTATATTCGTGTGGGGACCACAGCATAATCACTGGAAGCTCCGGCCAATTTCTTCTGATCGCCCGCAGCAGTTCAAATCCGCCCCCGCTTCTGTCTTCGCCAGAAGACGCGGGGGCGGACTGGTCAATGTCCACGCTGGCCAATACCAAGTCGCAGTTGTTTTTACCGAGGAACTCGATAGCAGTCTTTCTGTCATTAGCCAGTTTGGCACAAATCCCTTTGCGAGCCAAAATCTCCAGGATTAAGCGAACCAACTCTGGCTCGTTGTCCACGATTAGCACATTTGCAGGAACCACGGACTCTAACGGACCCAAACACGGACTGTCACTGAGGGCCTGGCGTTCGCGTTCGTCCGTGACCCGGCCAGTGTCGGTCCGTGTATTCACCTGCACTTCGGTCACTTATGATGCTCCGTCAATGTCAGAGGTTTATCCGCCAGACGGAGGGCGGATTTATCCTTCAGATACCAATCAATTAGTTGCTCACGGGCTTTGGCTAAATCCGTCCACAGCGAATCGGGATATTCTGCGATGAACCTTCTGTAAGCGTTTTTGGCAGCCGACAGGTCAGAATGACTCAGGCAGTTGCCCAATTGAAACAGAATCCAGGCTCTATCGTCCGGTGATGCCACATCATTCGGATCCATACGATCAATCGCTTGCTGGTAAAAGACTGCGGCACAACTTTCGTGCCCGCTCAAGAACAAAATGTCCGCCAACTTAGAAAGATCATTTGAACTGGACTGGCGCAAAACAGCAACTCGGTTAGGATCTTGTGCCATGTTCTGGAGCATCTGCAGGGTCTGCTGCGATACTGGCTCGTAGGGCAACAGATCCGACGCGCTAGTACGCCGTTCGTCTGGCGGATTAAGTTGTGTTTGTTTTTCTGCAGGCTCAGATTCCGTCTTTTGAGCGGCTGGCATTTTACTGTCTTGGGCCGCCGGGGCCGGCTTAATCCGCCGTCCGTCTGGCGGATTAATTTCAATGACCGGCTCATGCGTTTGGCCTTTGTCCGCAGGATGGCTTGCGCCAGACCTGAATTTAACTGAGCGGACTTGCTCGACCAGATGGCCAAGTTGGTCTTTGTAGTCCTGGCCGATTTGGCGTGCCGGAACTCCGATTGTGCTCTGCCATAGCCTGCGCGCAATGTCACTATATGGCCTCAGGGCAATTTCGATTTTCGATCTTCGATCTTCGATTCCAATCTTACAATCGCCAATCGGCAACCCTAAATCGGAAATCTTCGTCGCGTTGGCATCCTGTGAAGCGTCTGCCAAGTAGACTGCTGGAGTATCGCCTGCCCCCGCGTCTTCTGGCGAAGACAGAAGCGGGGGCTCTGATGAGGCTGATGCGCCGGCGAGGAAAACAGAAAACAGACAACAGACGACAGAGGACAGACTTCTGACTTCTGTCTTCTGACTTCTGACTTCTGTCTTCTGCGTTTGAATCATAGATTCCACGAAACCCCACGTGAAACGTGGGGCTAAATATTTAGCCCCGCAATTTATTGCGGGGTTTTCTACGGCTCAACTTGCTTGGCGTTGGGCCAGCCTAAAAGAGCTAAGACTGCCCCTTCATAATTTTTCTGGCGAAATTTAGCGGTAGCCAGAATGTCTAGCGCTCTTTGCCTTACCGGCGCCGCAGGTGCAGAATCCAGAAGCTGTATGCAAATGGAGGCAGCCTGGGAATTCTGCTGGAGCTTTAAACAAACGGCAGCTAATTCGCACGCCACCTCGTGCGCAAAAGGCCCGGGCTCAGTCAAAACCAGGACTTCGGTTAGGTTGCTGCGAGCCAGTTCCAGGTCCTGTTCAGCAATCTGGCACTTAGCCAGTTCATAAAGCACCTTAGCCTTTAGCTGCGTATCGAGCAGGTATTCGGCACTATCGCGAAGCAGCAAAATAGCTTTGTCGAACAGACCCATGAACCGGAACACCTTTGACTTCAGCAGCAACATTTCGATCGAATCTTTCTGCGAGAACTGCCAGGGCCGTGCCCTCTCCAATATGTTAAGTGCCTCGATGAAATGGCCTTGCTGGGTATGCGCATCCACTAAGGCAGAGACCACCTCGACATAATCCTGTCTGCCAAGCCGACCCGGCAGGGTCCCCGCTCCATGGGGGTATAGCGCATATTCAAGAGCGTCGGTGGCTTGCTGAGGCAAGCCCTGCGCCAGGTAAATTTTGCCCAAGAGCAAACATGCCATGTTGAAGTCTGTGCTTGTGTAGTCCTTGGTTAGGCTGATGAATCGGTTCAGCCATTCTGCTGCGGCCTGGTAGTCTTTCATCTGGTAAAGGCATCTACCCGCCCCCAGAGCGGAGGCAATTTGTGACTGCGATGACAAACCAAGATTATAGGCTTTGCGATACAGCCGGGCCCCCTCATCAAAAAGGCCGGCTTGCATCGTGGCATCGGCAAGTTCCAAACAAGCCCGGTCAGAAATCTCAGTGTCGCCGTATAGTGCAATAAGCTCCTTCAAATCTTCCCGTGCGCCGGTAAAGTCACGCAGGTTTACTTTCAGACGGCTGGAGTGCAGCAAGGCGTACGGCGCAAAAGACGTTTGCGAAAAACGATTGGCTACCAGCTTGTACTGGGCAATGGCATCGGCTGGCTCACCGCGGCTTACCGCCAGAAGTCCCAGTGCGAAATGAGCGCTGCCGATGCGGTCGTCACCTACAGAAGTAAGCAAGAACCTTTGCCAAAGCAGCTCAGCCTCCTGGCAAAGCATGGCTAAGTGCTCTGATAGCGAAGAAAAGTCAGATGGATTGAGAATTTTAACGGTCCCTTGAGCATCCAGTTGCGCCAGCAAGCCTACAGACCCGGCAGCGACGGCAATAAAGTGTTGGGCTGTCGCGGCGGATAGATACAAATTAACCGGCCTTTTTCGGATTGCGTCTTTTATCCCTGCCCGTCCGGCAGAACCCCGCCATGGTGATGGCGGGGTTAACCGGTTAGCCCCCAAATATATTTGGGGGTCGGTTTGTTCCAGGCCCGGCCCGTCAAAGGCGGACTCGTAAGTCCACTGAATATCCAGACCGGCGTGGGCAGCGAACCTTGCCAACAGCTCCTCAATCGGTGCACCGCAGCAAATAATCGACCAGCGCACCCCTGTGCTGTGACCCTGCCCGTCCGGCAGGCGGGCTTCGAGCTTTTGGATCTGCGGACCAAGCAGAGCTTTCCTCAGTTGGTCCCAGCCAGAGTTCAGAAACGAACGCAACTCAGCCTCGGTTACGTTGATAAAAGGGTCGGCCTCCAGAGGATGGCTCCACAATTGCGGTGGAAGGTCTTTGTCGGCATCACACAGGGACAGGACATTTCTGGTTAGAGATTCAGCAACCAAAAAATGGCAATCGCGCTCCAGGCTTAAAGCCCAGTCCCGGTAAAAATCAAAGGTCTCCACCAGAGCAATTGTCTGATACGCTCGACTACGCGCCTGCCAGTATTGACTATTGTCCAGTTCGGCGAAGCTCTGCTGATAGGCAGCCAGAGCCCTGACCGCTGGCAAAGGACTTTGCAGCAGTGTTTTGAACAAACGGTTGGCCTGCTCAGCCTTACCCCCCTTTTTCAGACAAAAAGCCATTTTTAGCTGCAGGAAGTCGTTCAGTGGGTCGTCCTGACCATCTGCCGGGCGAGCCTGGCGAAGCTGGTTATAAGCGGCATAGGCCCGGTCGTAATCCTTTTGCAGATAAAATGTCTCGGCCACTGTAAGAGAAATCGCCTCTTTTGGGGAAGCTGCAAGTTCCCTCGACTCTGCTCGGGACAAGCCTGGTTTTTCAGTCTCTACCGTCTTTTTCCGTGCGGGGACATCCGGCAGGACTTGGGCAGCAGGCGTCGGCTGCGGTGATGGAGCAAGATCGATAATACGATCTGACGAAGATTTTAAGACCGCATACACCACCATCGCAACAACACAAACAATGCAGACAGCGAGAATCCTCTGCAGGGTCGAAAAACGCCTAATCTGGAATGAGCCCGCTCCGCCGACCTTCCCTGCATTCGCGGGGAACACGGACTCTGACGGACCCCAACACGTACTGTCACTGAGGGCCTCGCGTTCGCATTCGTCCGTGCCCCGGCCAGTGTCCGTCCGTGTATCCCTTGGGGGGCCAGCCGCTCCAGTGGAATCTTCCCGTTCGGCAAACTCAGGGCAGGCCCAAAGGCCATTAGCACTTGCATCTGCTAAGAACGCTTCCTGCTCCGATAGCTCCTCGTGGCCGACCTTTACCGCCGAGCTCGCAGAGGCCGCTGAGATTCTCAATTTCGATTTTTGCTCCGCGGCCCCTGCCTCCGCAGGGGCAAGCCTGTCCCCGCGCAGGCGGGGACTCTCTGCGGTGAGTCCTGGGGAAGGGGGCCGGCCCCCGCCCGTCCGTCGCTCAGGCCCGGCGGGGCCGTTCATGCCGGCCCCGACGGGGGCTTCGCCTCGGCGGAGATGGGCTTTGCCCAGGCAGCCCCGCACCAATTGCCGGTTTGCCGCGAGTGTTCCTCGAATATGAACGGCAATTGGTGGGGCTGTCCGCCGAGATTTATCCGCCAGACGTACGGCGGATTTACCGCCACCGGCAGTAGATTTTCGCTTTTTGCTTGCCATAGGCCATTAGCACTGACGGACACCGGCTGGAGCACGGACGCCAGGCCCTCAGTGACAGTCCGTGTTGGGGTCCGTCAGAGTCCGTGACTGCAACAATTGTGCCAAAGCCCAAAGTGGATTTTGGATTTTGGATTTTCGATTGCCGATTGGCACTTAAAAATCCCAAATCCCAAATCAAAAATCGAAAATTGAATATTGACAGGATGTCAGGATTCTATACGAGCCGATAGATTTTCTGACATGGTCTGACGGTCGGATTAGCCCCCGCCTTTGGGACCCCGCCCTGCGGGAACCCTCGGCGGGGCTAAATATATCAATGGTCGTCGAGCGGTTGCGCATCTCGTTACGGTTCCGTTTAACGTGAAACGTCAGACGAGGGTTCCCGCAGGGCGGGGTCCCAAATGAGTAGCGCAACCGATAAACGAAAAACGGTCGTCAAGCAGTTGCTGGCTGGACGCAAAATGAAACTTCTTCCTCGCCTTGTGGCTCTATTGGGCCAGATGAATCCTTCTTGATATTGTACTGCTTGACCTTGGCGTAAAGGGTTGCCCGGGTTATACCAAGTAGGGCAGCAGCCTGAGTTTTCTGCCAGCCTGTTTCCTGTAGTGCGCGAGCGATCAGCTCACGTTCGGCTTTTGCCAATGAAAAGTCCCTGATCTGGACGGATGACCCGCCCTCTGCAGACTCCTCATATTCAGCCTGGTCTAATATTATGCTGCTCAAGCCGATTTTGTCTGTGGTTTCCAATAATATCGCTCGGTCAATTACATTGCGCAGCTCTCGAACGTTGCCTGGCCAATCATGTTTAGCCAGAGCTTCCATGGCAAACTTCGTCAGACAAGTTATTTTCTGGTTTTTTTCTGGGCAAATAGTCGATGTCTGCAGGAAATATTCGGCCAAAAGTGGAATATCTTCTCTTCGATCGGGCAACCTCAGAGGGGTGATTAAGACAGGACAGATGTTCAGACGATAGTACAGGTCGCGTCGGAAGCGGTTAGCCTTCATTTCTTTATATAAATTGCGGTTACTGGAGGCTATTATGGTGGCGTTGCAGGGAATGTCTCTGAGGCCGCCGACTCTTCGGAAGGTTTTTTCCTGCAGTACACGCAGCAGCTTTGCCTGGAGGTCCAACGGCATTTCGCCTATTTCATCAAGCAGGACTGTGCCGGAGCCGGCCAGTTCTAATAGGCCTATTTTTTCGCGGTCGGCCCCTGTAAAAGAACCCTTAACATGTCCGAAAAGCTCACTTTCCAGAAGGTTGGCGGTCAGAGCCGCGCAATTCACAGCTACAAACTGCCCAGCGGGATGCCTCAAGGTGTGCACGGCTTTGGCTGCCAGCTCTTTGCCCGTGCCTGTTTCGCCCACTATCAAAACCGGATTGCATTTGCTGGCGGCGACAAGTCTGATCATGCCCAGCGTTTTGACAAATGCTCTGCTGCGGCCGACCATAGAAACAGCAGCAGCCTGATCGTCAACGAAAAAAGGACCTGGGCTTTTGTCGGAATTATTATGTTCAGGGCTATTCTTTATCCGCATTGCAATTTGCAGGAGTTGGCTGCTATCCTGGCTTGCCCCTGAGGGGCTTGCTCGCACATAGTCGTATGCCCCGCCTCGCATAAACTCTGCGCGTGTCTTGGCAGTATTTTCTCCCGGGCCTTGCTGCGCAGGAACCAAGCCACCAATGACTACAACAGGAATATTTATTGAATTTTTATCGGTCCCTTCGACTTCGCTCAGAGCTTGCCCTGAGCCTGCCGAAGGGACAAGCTTATCGAGGAATTCCCGGATGTGACTTGGAGTGAAGCTGTCGTCGAAGGCAGCTAAATCTGGATTCACCCTCTCTACTATATCCAAAGCTTCGGCCAGGCCATCGGCCACGAAGATTTCCTGGCCGACCTGCTGAGCCAATTGTTGAAGTTCAGCCTGCTTGCTTACTACAACAATCCTGCGCAGTAAACTCATTCTATGTCGAAGTCATAAGCGTTATCCCCCACTACATAAGTTCCCTTCAGTTAGATACTCGACAAATCGACACGCACACGCAGACAACTTTAATTTTTTATGGGACTGGGCGGCTCAATGCAATTTTCGATTTTCAATTTTCGATTTTAGATTTGAAATCGTCAATCGGCAATCGCAATTCATCAATGAACCTGTGTTAGTTTTTATGGGACTGGGCGGCACGATGCAATTTTCGATTTTCAATTTTCGATTTTGGATTTGAAATCGGCAATCGAAAATCGAAAATCCTGCCGGGGGGTAGGCACGCTGTACGCTCGGCAGAATTTTCTGCCAAGTAGGATAATTCATCCCACTATATATCTTCCACGCAACCGCGACTTGTCGGTGCTCAACAATTTCCACATCCCTAAGAGCCTGCGAAGAAAAAAGTTACATTTTGCTCGGCATCGCGCCGTTAAGGCTGGCACATCAGTTGCTAAGACATTCTAAAAGTCCCGATTATATCGGGATCAAATTTCGCCCTTTGTTAGAAAGGGGTAAGCAATGGATTCCATAGCAGCACTGGCAACAGCAAGTGACATTCAAATGGATTATATGAGACTTCTGGTGGTGGAGCTGCAAAACCAGGACCCCTTAGAGCCTCTAAATAACAAGGAGATGGCTGCACAGCTATCCCAGTTCTCGCAACTGCAGCAGCTTGAGGCCATGAACTCCAGCTTTGCAAAAGTTCTTACTTCTGTTGAGCGAACCTACGCCAGCTCACTAATCGGCAAAAAGATTTCCTTTGTGACCGAAACGCAGTTGGGTACTACCGAACTGCTCAGCGGCAGCATCGACCAGGTCTACAATGATGTGGATGGAAAAATCGTTTTGGCAGTAGACAACCATAGGATCAACCTGGACGACGTGGTATCGGTCAGTGGGTAAAAATTAGCTGGCCACTGCGCTAAAGCGGAAACCGAGATCGGCATTTTCAATATTATTAAGGAGAAATAGAAATGAGTTTCGCGTTGTCATCCGGAGTCACCGGGCTGCAAGCCCATCAAAAAATGCTCGACGTCACTGGCAATAATCTTGCCAATGTCAACAGCACCGCTTTCAAGGCCAGTAGAATAACCTTCTCGGAACTGCTCAGCGAGACGATAAAAAAGGCATCACAGCCGACCACTAATGTCGGTGGCACCAATCCTCAGCAGATGGGCAACGGCGTGACGATAAGTGGTATATCGCCCAATATGTCGCAAGGCAACATCGTCACTACGGGCAACCCTCTCGACCTGGCGCTGGAAGGCGAAGGCTATTTTGTGCTGAGCGATGGCCAGCAGAACATTTATACTCGTGCTGGTGCCTTTGGGGTTGGTGAAGCCTCCACTTTACTCGATCCGGCCACCGGTTATCGTGTCCAGCGTCTCGGTTCAGTCGGTGAATTCGAGGGCTTTCAGATTCCTGGTGACAGCAACATCCATGTGCCCTATGACGTGGCAATACCAGCAAATGCCACCTCTGAAATTGTGGTATCCGGCAATCTGAGTGCCGACGCGGCGCCACCAGCACAAACACAAGTAATATCATCGAACATAAAATACACCTATAACGGTGGTATGATAGCTACGGAGGCCACAGAAATTGACCAACTCGACCAATTCAGCGGAAGTTTTGGTGCAGGCCAAACCGCATCGATTAGTATCAGTGGTTTTCAGCCAGATGGAACTGCAATAAGTGACTCGTTTACCGGGATCGACGGGAATACGACTCTCGGCGATCTGATCAACTACCTTAACACAAGCGTTCTTAATGGCGCAACTGCGTCTTTAGTGGACGGCCAGATAAGAATAACGGACGACTCAGGCGGTTATAGCCGAACGGAAATCCAGTTGGCATATCAGAAAACGGCCAGCGGTACTGATTCGCTGACGACGCCGGGATACTTCCAGATAACCACTGTCGGTGGGCAAGAAGTCAAGACTGTTAATATTACAGTCTACGACTCACAGGGAGCTAAACACGTTCTGACCGCTGCGTTTGTCCGAACAGGTACTGCCAATACCTGGGATATGGTGCTGACTTCCGTTACCGGCAATATCTACGCGATAGCCCCGACAAACAGGCGAATCGAAGGCATAACTTTTGACGCCGGTGATGGCTCTTACGCCGGGTTAGCTGGTTCGGATCCATCTCAGTTCATCATAACCTTTGCGCACGATGTCTCGAATCCACAAACCATAAAGTTAAACCTGGGCACCATAGGCAAGTTCGATGGCCTGACGCAGTTCGCCGGCAACTCCACCGCAGTAGCCAGAGAGCAGGATGGTTACGGCCCGGGCAGACTTAACGCTGTGTCGGTCAATAACGAAGGCGTACTTATCGGTGCATTCTCCAACGGCATCAGGAAAAACATTGCGGTCCTGCAAATAGCCTTATTTGCGAACCCAACTGGTCTGGAAAATCTGGGTTGGGGCTACTTAATTCCCTCCGCGAACTCCGGAGGGGCAGTTGCCACCCAGGCGCTGACTGGCGGTGCCGGCACGGTTCATGGAGGGGCACTGGAAAAATCCAACGCAGATGTAGCAACTGAGTTCATTAATCTGATTCAAGCCCAGAACGGTTTTCAGGCCAACGCCAGGACTATAAGAGTCGCTAATGATATACTGCGAGAATTGAGCAACCTTATCAGATGAAGTGCCTATGACACTGACTTACACGGACATAAAACGGACTGACACGGACAGCGACGGGCTCAGTGAGAGTCCGTGTTTTGGTCGGTGTAAGTCCGTGAATCCGAATTTTAGGCACTCTTTAAGAACTTTATGAAAGTCTGTGCAAGAACAATAAACAGTAAATTTGTTCAGTTGCTGACTATTGCGGCACTGACGCCGATAGAGAGATGGCAAGCCGTAAGGCGGTTACATACCAGCTTTGTGCCCGAGCACCTATTTCTGATAGCCGCTGTGACAGCGTTGGCTGTGTTAATCGGACTGCTTCTGTGGGTCAGTTACAACCAAATAATGCAGCAAAGAAGAATTGTCCAGCAGTTGTTTTTGGAGCAGGCCGAAAAAAGAGGCCTTAGCAGTCGTGAGCGCGAAATTCTGCTTGAGATAGCCAGCAAAAGTGGACTCAAACAAAGCGATGCCATCTTCACGATGCAGGATGCGTTTGACAATGGAGTGGCTAGACTAATTGAAGAAAGGCTTGCCCCCGCTGCTTCGCGTTTGCGAAGCAAACCGGCGGGGGCTGAGGAAACCGACCAGCTAAGAGCAGAGCTATCTTCCCTGCGCGAGAAGCTCGGCTTTCACCCAACGATCTCATTTGGCTCGCTAAGCACCATGCGGAAACTGAGCAGCCGGCAAATCCCAGTAGGTAGAACTATTCATGTGACCCGCCGTAAAGCCGCCCGTTCGGAACCTATCGAGTCCATCGTTCTAAAAAACGATGAGCTTGAGCTGGTGGCAAAATTAGCAATACCTGTGCAAAGTAGGCCAGGCGAGTATTGGCGTGTGCGATATTGTTTTGGAGCCTCCGTTTTGGAATTTGACACCTCCGTAGTTAGGTGTGCTGGCGACATATTGGTTTTTAACCACAGTGAGAATATACGGTTCATCAACCGTAGGCGTTTTCTGCGTGTCCCGGTAAACAGGCCTGCCCTTATCGCGCATTTTCCGTTCACAACGATGCTGCCGGCCCCCCCATTCGCGCCGGCCAAGCAGACCACCAATCGCAGTAAAACAAGCTCCAAACTGACACGGCTTTCAACCATTAGCCCCGGCCACTGGCCGGGGTACCCCCGCCGAGGGTTCCCGCCGGGCGGGGTCCCACAGGCGGGGGCTAATAAGTGGGGAGCACCTGAATTTATTCCTGCGGTTGTCGTTGAGCTAGCTGGCCCTGGTCTGCGTTTAGAGGCACCATTACAAGTAAAGATAGGCGACAGGGTGCTGGTGATAATTAGCTTGGATGAACAAGAAAATCAAAATGAAGCTCCGGCAAACGGCCGCGAGAGAGGCCCCGCTTCCCGCCAACACAAGACAGTCTCATCAAAAATAGTACAAGATATCGCAATAGTCAGGCATACTAAAACCACAGACAATGGTCTTTCAATAGCAGTAGAAATGGTGGGGCTTAGTGACTCAGACGTTAACGAACTAATTCGGATAACCAACGCAGCTTCGGCAAGAAAAGGTGAACAGGGCGGAAAAAACCCTGCACCTGGCAGCGGCAAGCAAACAATAATAAATGAACTTGTCGAATCTGCGGCTGCGCCAGGAGTCTAAAATGGCAGATTCCATAGAGCAAATCAGCGCCAGTGTGGATGCGTTACTGCGGGACTTTGACATCATCGCGCATAACCTGGCCAACGTAAGCACAACCGGCTACAAACGCAGATGCAGCGTTTTTACCGAGGCCCTCAAGGCTCAGCAAGCGGACACCCAACAGCAAAATGGCAGTGTCACTACTGAGGCAGTTTTTGATTTCTCCCAGGGACACATAGTCCAGACAGGTCGGCCACTGGATTTTGCACTTCTCGGCAAAGGCTTCTTCGTGATTGAGACTCCAGAGGGGCCGCTTTACACTCGCAACGGGACATTCCACACCAATCAAAACAGCCAAATTGTAGACTCTAACGGCAGAATCGTAGCTGGCCAAGCGGGACCTATCATAGTGCCAACTACTATCGCAGATTCACAGCTAAGCGTCGCCAGTGACGGAAGTATCACCGCAGCAGGAACAGCTATAGGCAAATTCAGATTAGTAGATTTCGCAGACAACCATGACAAACTAGTACCTGCCGGGGCAAGCTGCTATCAAAAACCAGAGGATATACAGCCGATTATCGCCGAAAATATCGTCGTCAAGCAAGGCTATCAGGAAGCATCCAATGTCAGGATGATTGATGAGCTGACCAATATGATAATCGTATCCAGACTCTACGAAGCGAATATGAAATTGATCGCTGCTCAAAAAGAAGCCTCTAGCAGCCTTATCAGCACCAT